>ERZ772876.1563-NODE-1563-length-22845-cov-5.568363_pt1 | contig 22845 bp, 20 predicted proteins | sample MGYA00580584_ERZ772876 | MGnify/ENA primary metagenome ERZ772876 (study PRJEB29015, sample SAMEA2737728) | human gut metagenome | biome: human gut; feature: human-associated habitat; material: faeces | place: China | collected 2012 ... | reverse complement strand
CAGCTTTGCACCGGCGCAGTTTTTATATTTTCCTTACCATGCCTCGGAATCGTCAAAATCGATGAGCGTGGGGTCGACCGGCTCCTCGCGCAGCACCGACGACATGTAGGCGCTCACCTGACGGCGCATATCCCGCCGGGATATTGTGCGGCAGTCCATCAGATCCTGCTGCACCCAGATGAAGTTTATCTTCCGCTCGCGCGCCTGATCGTCGAATATGCCCTGCAGACCGTCCATGCCCTTGCAGGATATCTGGTCATACATGATTATCGTGTCGACTCCGTATTCCTCCGCGACGCGCCACATCTCGTCCACAGCGTTCTTATAGCCTCCCTTGGTGTGCTTGCGCATGGTCGTGCGCTGGAAGGTCAGCGCCAGCCCCTCGAGTGCGCGGCGGCGGGTCGAGGTGTCGATGATCTGCTGGGAGATATGCGTCTCCATATCCATGACGCAGACTATGCCCCAGCACAGCTCCAGCCAGTTGGCGAAATTGGTGTAGTAGTTCGCCGGACACGACCAGACCAGCGCCTTGTGGCGCATCTCGCGCGAGCACGGCAGGCGCCTGGCGTAGCCGTCCTGCATGATGCGGCGCACCTTGCTGTCGGCCTTTATGAACCGGTCATCCATGCCGCCGTGCAGGTGGAAGGAGTACATCCTGTACAGCCACGGCGTCGGCCCCGTGACCTGCGGGTACTTCGTCCGGTTTATCTCCCACAGGTCGAGATGGAAGCGCGTGACCTCGTTGTAGTTCTCCATGCCCTTATAAAATGCGTCCCAGTCGAACTTCTCCCCCGTCTGCTGCTCGATGAATTCGATGCAGCCCATGATCTCCTCGACCGCGTAGTCCTGCGCGTCGACATCGTCGTTGTATCTCAGCGGTACGCCCAGCTCATATGTCGGCAGCTTGAAATATCTGTCCTGATACTCGCTCGTCATAACGCTGCCGTCGCAGGGCATGTTGCAGGAGATGAAGCATTTGCCGAATATCGGGTAGTCCCCTTCTATGGCGACGCCCGCCTCAGCCGACGGCAGCGGGCAGACGTCGGCGGGTACGCCGTAGTTCTCCACGCTGTCGAGATACACCGGCGGAAGCTGCTGGTTTATCATCGAGGCGAGGAAGATCGGTATCGTCTGCACCGGAAGCCCGATAAGATTCGGGAAGCCGGACATTATCTCCGTCGGCACCAGCTCGTCAAGGCAGACTATCCTGTCCGAGAGCGACTTTTTGCCGCCGATGGACATGTCCGCGTCGAACATTGTGCCGATGATATCCGTCGTATGCTTGATTATCACGTCGTACAGCAGATGGCCGGAGCGGAGCTGCACGCCGCGGTTGCCCTCAAGCTGGCGGTCAATGAAGGCCGGAACGGTGAGATACGTCGCCATCCAGCGGTATTTCCACAGCCCTTTCACGACCTGAAGCGGGCTTTTCAGCACGAAGGCTATCATGTCCTTCCATGTCGTGAGCCACCAGCGGAAATCGTACAACGTGTCCCGCAGGCCGCGCCATTCGCGGGTCTTGCGCAGGCCGCTCACGGCCTGATATGTATCGCCGAGGCCGGTTTTCCTTTGCGGCATTACAAGCCCTCCTTTGCCATATTTATATTCTTTATCTCAAGGCTCTCCACAAACGCCTGAACGCGCGTGCGCAGCTGGCCGGATGCGCTGCCGGTATACTGCCGGTCAACGCAGACGGTCGGCACGCCCATCTCCTCGGTCAGGATATGCGAGGCGAGCGGGCGCTCATAGCCCCAGAACTCGCAGAACTTCAGCGCCTCGTACAGTACGCCGTCGGCATGATATTCCTTCACGAGCCGGTAGACAAATTCGCGCCGGTCGAGCACCTTGTCGCGCGCCATGTAGCGCGGACACTGGCTGGACTGCTGATAGAAGCGGCATATCTGGCGCAGCGCGGGTTCGCCCTCGCGCAGCGGTATCTCCTGCCGCCCCGGCAGCGCGCCGAAGCAGAAGCGGTCGGCGACGACGAGCGCGCCGGACTGCTCAACGGTCTTTATAAACTCCGGATCGTCTATCTCGGAGCCTACGATGACGATACGCGCGCGGTACGGGCTTTTCTCGTCCGGCTCGCGGGTCTTCAGCTCCTCGAGCGTCTCGCGCAGATGCGGCAGTATCAGCTTTTTCGGACAGCAGTAGGACACCAGACAGAGCACATGGTATTCATAGCCCGTCACGGGCGGGTTCTTCAGCTTGCGCATATTCCCTATCTCGGTCAGTATGCGGCAGACCTCGTTGTGCTCGGCGACGGCGGCTCGTATCGCGGCGTCGGATATGTCGGTGCCGAATTTCGCGTCCATCGGTTCGAGTATCTTCCTCATTATCTGGTTCTCATAATGCTTCAGCCCGTGCTCGGTTATCTTGAACGGCACGTCGATGAACGAGACGAAGAAGTCCGGCTTGTCCACAAGGCGCAGCAGCTCGAAATGCTCCAGCGCGCGGTTCATCTCCGAGCAGGTCTCGCCGCCTGCGATGGCGTCAAGAAAGCTGTACCCGCCCTCGATGCCGCGCTCCACCAGCGCCTTCGAGTAGCCGCAGAGATAGTTTGTAAGGTAGTAGGTCGAGATGTCCATCGACCCTGTGCGCGGCGCGCGCATACGCACGGAAAAGCAGTTGTCAAGATTCAGCAGCACCTCCGGCACATGATAACATGTGTAGCCGATCGGGTGCGCCCCGCTCTCCGCCGCGCGCAGAACAAGCTCGTTCGCTGCGTCGTCGAGCAGATGCTCGAAGTATATGAGATGTTTCAGATCCCTCATTGCCGTCCCCCTATAATTATTTTGTTTTGACAGATTTCCCTGACGTGATTATACATTATGCAAAAAGTCTTTTCAACACTTGACTTGGTGATAAATAGTAATTAAAATAGAAAAAAGCGTATGCAAGGTTCAGATATGATAGATGACAGCGCCGTTTACGGCTTTCTCGACGAGTACAAGCTCCGCTGCGGGATAACCGAGCGGTATATTGACCTGTCGTCCGAGGTCGGCGAGCTCGGCAAGGAGCTGCTGAAAGCGACGGATTACGGCAAGGTCGATTTCAGAATGACGGCGGACACAGAGCAGGAGCTTGGCGACTGCCTGTTTTCCCTCATCGCGCTGAGCCGTGAGCTTGGCATAGACCCCGCAGCCGCTCTTGACTCCGCATTGGCAAAATACAAGCGCAGATTCGACGCGAAGGGCCGCATAGGCTCTGATGATAACTGAAAATCTATACAACGGAGGCATTTATTATGCGATTTATTGATAAGGCATGGTACAGAAGCTTTCAGATGGGCATGAACATCGGCAGCCGCGCGCTCTACTGGCGCAAGCCCATCCTCGTCTCCGGCGAGGGCAGCTCGAAGAATATCGCTCCCCTGCTCAAGGAGCATGACGTCAGCCGCGTCATGGTCGTCACCGGCCGGCACGTCGGCAAGTCTCTCGCTCCGGCGATACTCGAAAGCCTGAAGGCTGCCGGTATCGAATATTACCATTTCAGCGAGGTCGAGGCGAACCCCTCCACGACCACTGTGTTCAAGATCCGCGAAGCATACCGTGACAATTACTGCAACGGCTTTCTCGCAATCGGCGGCGGCTCGCCGATGGACGCCGCGAAGGCCGCGGCCGCGCTTATCGTCCGTCCGGACAAACAGATAGGCGACATGGCGGGTCTTTTCAAAGTCGGCCGCAGGCTGCCGCCCTTCGTCGCCGTGCCGACGACCGCGGGCACCGGCTCGGAGACGACGATCGCCGCCGTCATTACCGACGCCGCAACGCATCACAAATACGCAATCATGGATCTGAACCTCGTCCCGCTGTACGCGGTCATGGATCCGGAGTTGACGCGCGACCTCCCGCAGAAAACCACATCCACGACCGGTATGGACGCCCTGACCCACGCGGTCGAGGCCTATCTCTGCTGGACGAACAACACCGCCGAGAGCATCCGGCTCGCCGAGGAAGCGGTCAACGCGATCTTCAAATATCTTGAGCGCGCATATAACAACGGCAGCGACATGGAAGCGCGCGAGGAGATGCTGAAGGCATCGTTCAAAGCGGGCTTCGCGTTCACGCGGGCGGGCGTCGGCAACGTTCACGCCATCGCGCACACGATGGGCGGCATATACGGCACCCCGCACGGGCTTGCGAACGCCGTCATTCTCCCGATAGTCCTTGAGGACTACGGCGAGGTCGTTTATAAAAAGCTCGCGCATCTTGCGGAGATATCCGGCGTCGCCAGAACCGGCAGCGACGAAGAGAAGGCCAAGGCCTTCATCGCCGAGATATACGCCATGAACAAGCGCATGGGCATCCCCGAGGGGCTGCACGTTGAGGAGAAGGACATCCCCCAGATGGTCGAATGGGCGCTTGCCGAAGCGAACCCGACCTATCCCGTACCCGTACTGTATGACGAGGCGCGCTGCGCCGCGGTCATCCGCCGCATAAATGAGAGGGCCTGATGCAGCTAGAAGAACTCCGGCTTATAACAGCCAGCAACATAATCAAGCTCCGCACAGGAGCGGGCATGACGCAGGCCGAGCTTGGCCAGCGGCTTAACTACTCCGATAAGAGCATATCGAAATGGGAGCGCGGCGAGGCGATACCTGACGCGTTTGTCCTCACTCAGATGGCCGCGCTCTTCGGCGTGACGGTGGACTATCTCCTCTCGTCGCACGACGCATGGGAAAAGCCGAAGGACGAGGACGAAGAGGAGCCGCCGAGCTACAGTGTGGACACCATTATCGCGTTGGCGCTGGTCAGCGTGATGACCGTGGCGCTCACCGTGTTCGTAACGCTGTGGATAATCGGCATCGTCGAATGGCGCATCTTTCTCATCGGCATTTCCGTCACGCTGCTCACCTATATGGTGCTCGACTGCGTGTTCAAAGGCGCCCGCCGGCTGCTGTACATTCTCTCAGCCTTTGTGTTCAGCCTCATCGTGCTGGTCTATTTCTTCATTCCGGTGGAGCGTCCGTGGCAGCTTTTCCTGCTGGCGATACCGGCGGAGATCATAGTTTACCTCGGCTGCAACATCCGCAAAAGTCCGCATCATCACCGCAGGCCGAAGTCTGGCAGCGGCTCTTAAAGCATTGATAATACTGGATTTCTACTGTGCGTAGAGAACGGATCAGCCGCTCTCTACGCGCTTTTTCATCCGGTAGACCCCGCACCGTGCCGCGTAGCTTGAATATTGGAGAAACACGTAGTATATTTTACAGTGTAATTTTACGATTAGGATGGTATAACTATGGCTAACTATGTTTTGAGCTGCTGCTCCACCGCCGATCTCTCCAAGGAGCATTTCCAGAGCCGCGATATTCACTATGTCTGCTTCCATTATGCCATGAATGGCAAGGAGTATTTGGACGATTTAGGCGAGAGCATGAGCTTTGAGGATTTTTACAAGGCCATGGCCGACGGCGCGGACACCCGCACCTCGCAGGTCAACATCTCCGAATACGTTGAGTTCTTCTCAAAGTTCCTTGAGCAGGGGCTTGACGTCGTCCATGTCTGCCTCTCCTCCGGTATCTCCGGCACCATCAACTCCGCCCGCAACGCCGCGCTCGTCGTCAAGGAGCGCTTCCCTGAGCGCAATGTCTACATCGTCGATTCTCTCGGCGCATCCTCCGGCTACGGCCTGCTGATGGACACCGCCGCCACTAAGCGCGACGAGGGTCTCAGCGCCGAGGAACTCGTGCAGTGGCTTGAGGAAAACAAGCTCAAGCTCCACCACTGGTTCTTCTCCACCGACCTGACGAGCTATGTCCGCGGCGGCAGAATTTCAAAGACCGCGGCCGTGTTCGGCGGCCTGCTTGAGATCTGCCCGCTGCTGAATATGGATAACCTCGGCCGTCTCATCCCCCGCTCCAAGATCCGCACCAAGAAGCGCGTTATAAAAGAGATCGTGAGCCGCATGGAACAGCATGCGCAGGACGGCCACGACTACTCCGGCAAGTGCTACATCTCCAACTCCGCCTGCTATGACGACGCGCGCGCCGTCGCCGATCTCGTAGAAGAGAAGTTCCCCAAGCTCAACGGCAAGGTCGAGATAAATCACGTCGGCACCACCATCGGCAGTCACACCGGTCCCGGCACCGTCGCACTGTTCTTCTGGGGCGACGAACGCACCGAGTAAGGCAGATTGACACATTCAGCGGAAATTCGCACAAATCCCCGCCAACGCCTAAAAATTGTGCGCCGGCGGGGTTCTGCCACTTTTATATTGACCCGCGAATGGTTAATATAAAGTCAAGGGCGAAGCGAATGCCCACCCCATTAAATTTGTTTCCGCCCGGCACAGCCGGTTTGGAATAATACTTTCTTCTCCCCCCAACGAACCCCGCCGCTCCCCCCGGCGGGGTTTTCCACGTTTCCACACCGCTTTTCACATTATTCGTGCGAAATATGTAGCATCGGGGGATATTTTGTGGTAGAATTCAGATATCTATTGTTTGTCAGGGGGCATTTTTGTGACGGATAAAAATATGGCTCCGTGCCCGAATTTCCGCAAATGCGGCGGATGTCAGCTTCAGAATCTCCCATATTCCGAGCAGCTGCTGCATAAGCAGAGGCAGCTCGTGAGCCTTCTGGGCGAGTTCTGCCATGTGAACGATATCATCGGCATGGACGAGCCGACGCACTATCGCAACAAGGTGTGCGCCGCCTTCGGCCTCGACCGGCAGCGCCATATCATATCCGGTATATACCAGACCGGAAGCCACAGCATAATACCGGTGGATGAATGCATGATAGAGGATAAGATCGCCGACGGCATCATCGTCGATATCCGCAATATGCTGCGCAGCTTCAAAATTCAGGCTTTCGACGAGCGAACCGGCACCGGATGGCTGCGCCATGTACTCGTCCGCAGAGGCTTCCAGAGCGGTCAGGTCATGGTCGTCCTCGTCGCAGTGTCCCCGATATTCAAGCTTCAGAAGCCGTTCTTGAAAAAGCTGACCGAGCTGCACCCCGAGATAACGACCGTTGTGCTGAACATCAACGACCGTTTCGGCCCCGTGGTGCTCGGCTCCCGCGAGAAGGTGCTCCTCGGCGACGGGTATATCGAAGATTCCCTGCTGGGGCTTTGCTTCCGCATATCCCCGCGCTCGTTTTATCAGATAAACCCCGTCCAGACCGAGAAGCTCTATTCCATCGCCATCGAAATGGCAGGGCTGACGGGCAAAGAGCTTGTACTGGACGCCTACTGCGGCGTCGGAACTATCGGACTGTGCGCCGCCGGCAAGGCCGGTCAGGTGCTCGGGGTCGAGCTGAACCGCGACGCGGTGAAGGACGCGATCATCAACGCCAAACTCAACGGTATCAAAAACTGCTGGTTCACAGCCGGCGACGCGGGAAAGTATATGGAAGAGATGTCTACCGGCGGCAAGCGGCCTGACGTCGTATTCATGGATCCGCCCCGCTCCGGCAGCAGTCCGCAGTTCCTGTCCTCGCTCCTGCGCGCCGCGCCGAGGCGTATCGTCTATATCTCCTGCGGGCCGGACTCCCTGCGCCGCGACCTCGACGTCCTCGTCTCCGGCGGCTACCGCGTATCACGCATCCAGCCCGTGGACATGTTCCCGTATACAAATCATGTCGAATCCGTGTGTCTGCTGACTAAATCGAAATAAACGCCAAAGCGTCCGCTGAAAACAGCGGACGCTTTGGCGTTCCAAATATTCCAGATGAAAGCGCGGAGGGAATTCCTCCGCACTTTTATTGCCGTATCAGACGATGCGGTTGCGCAGCTCTTCGCCGCGTCTCATGCGCATGATATTGTCATATCCTACGCCGAAGCAGCGGACGACGGTCTCGCGGGTTGCAGCGCCGAGGTGAGAAGTAGTGATGACCTTCTCCATCTTGACCAGCGGGTCGTTGGGATCAAGAGGCTCCTTCTCCCAGGTGTCAATCGCGGCACCCCAAATCTTGCCCTCTTCGAGAGCCTTGACCAGAGCCTTGTCATCGATGACAGCGCCGCGCGCCTCATTGACGATGATGGCGTTGGGCTTCATCATGTTGAACTGCTCCTCGCCGATAAGACCGCGGGTATCCTTGGTCAGCGGGCAGTGCAGGGAGACGACGTCGGACTCGCGCAGCAGAGTCTCGAGATCAACGCGTCTGCAGTGCAGCTTCTCTTCAAGCTCCTTGGGCATCGGGTACGGATCGTAGTACAGGAAGTCCTTGCACTCCCAGCCCTGAAGGCGCTGGAGAACCATGCGGCCGATATTGCCGCCGCCGACGACGCCGATGACCTTGTCGCGCAGCTCGTAGGAGTCGTGACGCCAGGTCCAGCTGTGCCACTCGCCCTGCTTGCAGCGGCGGTCGATCATGGAGAGGCGGCGCATGCAGGCCAGCATCAGTGCGATGGTGAACTCTGCGGTGGTGGTGGCGTTCTCGCCGTTGGAGTTGCAGACGGGGATGCCCTTCTGCTTTGCATACTCGAGGTCAACATGGTTGTAACCGGTTGCGGGGACATGGATGAGCTTCAGGTTCTTTGCTCTGTCCATCTCGTCCTTGCCGATCTTATGGATGGAGGCGAGAATGTAATCCGCATCCTCGAAGTCGCCCTTCTTGCCGTTCTTGACAGGGTAGAGGAAGCGCAGGTCGAGCTCAGGCGGACAAAGCTCTGCAATGAGGGTCTCCATACCCTCGGTAGGAAGGTTTTCGCAATAAAGTACAACATTATCGCTCATGTTTTCTCTCTCCTTTTTAATTTTTTATTCTTTCATTGTGCCGGTTTCAAGATAACGCTGGTGCCAGGAAAGCGCTTTGGTGAGATCGTGCGGGGTGTGCTTGCCTGCGGAAGTCGCCAGAGCGTGCTCGTAATACTCGCGCAGCATCGGGCGGTAATCCGGATGAGCGCAGTTCTCGATAAGCAGCTCGGCGCGCTCCTTCGGAGTCTTCCAGCGCAGGTCGGCAATACCCTGCTCGGTTATAATGACGGCCACATCGTGCTCTGTCTGGTCTACGTGGGAAACCATGGGCACGATGCAGGATATCAAGCCGTCTTTTGCGGTGGATTCGGTGGCGAAGATGCTGATGCGGGCGTTGCGGGCGAAGTCGCCGCTGCCGCCGATGCCGTTGAGCATCTTGCTGCCCATCTGGTGCGTGGAGTTTACGTTGCCGTAGATATCGACCTCGACGGGCGTGTTCAGCGCGATGATGCCGAGACGGCGGATGACCTCCGGATGGTTGGATATCTCCTGCGGACGGATGACCATCTTGTCGCGGTACTGGTCGATATTCTCGAAGAAGCGTTCGCGGCTGTCGGCGGCAAGCGCGATGGAGCTTGCGGAGACAAAGTCAATAACGCCCTGGTCGATGAGCGAGAAGGCCGCGTCCTGCATGACCTCGGTGTACATCGTGAGTCCCTTGAAGCCGGATGCAGACAGAACGCTCAGAACAGCGTTGCCGACGGAGCCGACGCCGGACTGTATCGGGCCGGGATCGGCGGGGAGCCGTCCGGCGGCGATCTCGTCCTTGAGGAACTTTACGACGTTTTCGCCGACCTTCTGCGTCGCGGGAGTGACGGGCTTGAACTTCTGGGGCGGGTCAAGCTTATCGGTCATTACAATGGCCGCGATCTTCTCCGGCGGGCAGGGCACGTAGGGTGTGCCAATGCGGTCGCGCGGGTCGGTGATGTTTATGATGCGGGCGTGGGGCGGGATGCCGACCTCGAAGATGTCGTGCATGCCCATAAGTCCCATAGGGACGGAGGTGTTGACCTCGGCGATGACGAAACGCGCGTTGTGCACGGCGGCGTCGGTGCTGCCCGCGGAGGCGCAGAGGTACAGGCCGTCCTCGGTGATGGCGACGCACTCGACGATCGCAACATCAACGCCCTGAAGGGTCTGCTGGTTGAGATTCATCGGGAAGTGCGAAATGTGAATGTCGCTGAAGGATACGCTGCCGTTATTGATCGCGGTACGCAGATCCTTGTTGGTCTGGTGGCCGAAGCGCTTTTTCACGCATCCCGCGCGGACGAGCGCGCCGTCGCAGTCGTCACCGACCGCGGCGCCGACCAGAATGGTCAGATCCTTGGCGTGCCCGGACGCGGCGAGCGCGCTGGGCACGGCCTTCGGATAGCCGACGCTGGTGAAGCCGCTGAGGCCGATGGACATGCCGCTCTTGACGAGCTGCGCGGCCTCTTCGGCGGACATTATCTTGCTTTTAAGGGAATCTGCTACTCTTTCCATTGATCAAACTCCGTTCAGCCGTTGAGACCCTTTTCGTAACCGAACATAAAGGCCTTCAGGTTGAGATCGACGACCTTGGGGTTCATAACCTCTTTGATGGCTTCGAGCGCGTTTTCCTTGGTGAGCTCGGGGTTCTTGGCCACGAAGAAGCCCATCATGACGATGTTGGTGCAGACGACGCGGAAATTCTCCTCGGCGTACTGGGTGGCGGGGAACATGTATATCTCCTTCGCACCGCAGTCCTTGACATCATCCTCGGGAACGAAGGTGCTGTCAACGAAAACGCGGGTGTTGGGGTTGATATCGCCCTTGAACTTATCAAAGCTGGGCTTGTTGAAGGCCACGAAGCAGTCGAGCACGTCGGCCTTGACGTAGTCAATTCTCTCATCGGAGACTACAAGCTCCGCCTTGCACGCGCCGCCGCGAGCCGCGGGGCCGTAGCTCTGGGTCTGGGCGACCTCATAATTATTCTGTACGCCGTAGGCGTTTGCAAGCAGCACGGCGAGGGAGATAACGCCCTGTCCGCCGGAGCCGCCGAATCTGAAATCTTTACGCATAGCTGATCTCCTCCTTATTCCTTGGTGACGCTGATGCAGACATCCGGACAGGTGCGCTCGCACATCCGGCAGCCGATGCAGGCTTCGGGATTTTTGGCGTAGGGCATGAGGTAGCCGCCGCGGCTGCGCTCATGGCCGATCTCAAGCACGCCCTTCTTGCAGGCTCTGACGCAGAGGGCGCAGCCCTTGCACCATGCGGAATCTATTGTGATCTTCATTTCTTCGCTTCCTCCTTCTTTTCTGCCTGAACGTCGCACAGCTCTTCCTTGGTGTCATCGACGTAGAGAATGCCGAGACCGATCTTGCCGTCGGGAGCCTCGGTCTGGCCGGGCTTGAGAACGGCGACCTGCTGCTCGTACCAGTCGTACATTTCGGTCGGGGTCTTGAAGCTGAATATGTTTCTGCCTGCGGTGGTCGGGCAGGGGGAGAGAACCTCGATGAAGGAGAAGCCCTTGTGCTTGATGCCCTCTTCTATGGCCTTCTCGAGCTGGATGGGATGAGTGACGCTGGCTCTGGCGTAGTAGGTAGCGCCTGCGCCGGTGACGAGCTTGTACATGTCGAAGGGGTGCTCCTCGTTGCCGAGAGGAGAGGTCTTGGTGATGGCGCCGTAGGGAGTGGTAGGGGCGCGCTGGCCGCCGGTCATGCCGTAGATATAGTTGCTCATCATGATAACGGTGATGTCAACGTTGCGCTTCGCGGCGTGGATGAGGTGGTTGCCGCCGATACCGGCGCAGTCGCCGTCGCCGGAGAAGACAACAACCTTCTTGTCGGGGTTGACGGCCTTCAGACCCTCGGCCTGAGCAAGAGCGCGGCCGTGCAGGGTGTGCAGGCAGTCCATGTCGATATATACGGGAGCCCAGGAGGAGCAGCCGATGCCGCTGACAAGACCCATTTCGTTCTCGCCGATATTCAGCTTGTCAAGGACGCGCAGGAAGGCGTTGACGACTATGCCGTGGCCGCAGCCGGGGCAGAATATGAAAGGAAGGGTCTCCTTACGGATGTATTTCTCTGCGATACTGTTCATATTACTTCACCTCAACGATCTTTTCGTAAATTGCTTTCGGAGCGGGGAACGCGCCGCCGATGGAGTTGAAGCCCTCGACCTTGTCGTAACCCGCTATGCGCTGCACCTCGCGCTTGTATTCGCCGACGTTCATTTCGGGAACGATGACGCGCTTTGCCTTTTCGCATGCGGCGCGGATCTGCTTTTCGGGGACAGGCCATACAGTATTAAGCTTCAGCATGCCGACCTTGCGGCCTTCGCCGCGTGCACGGCGAACCGCGGAGAGCGCGCTGCGGCTGACGGAGCCGTAGGCAACGAGAACGGTCTCGGCGTCCTCAAGGAAGAATTCCTCGACGGAGGTGATATCGTCGATGTTGCGGAGTATCTTGTCGCAGTAGTGGTGGATGGCTGCGGAACATACCGCGGGATCGGTACCGGCACGGATGCCGCGCTCGTCATGGAGCTGGCCGTCAACGAGAACATGCTGTCCCTCAAAGAAGCGGACTCTTGCGGGGATGCCGTTTTCGTCGGGTCTGTAGATGGCGTCGCACTTGCCTTCGTACTTGTCGTCGAATATCTCAACGGTCTCGGGGATGACGAGCTTCTCGCGGGTGTGGCCGACGGTCTCATCGGACAGCACGAACACGGGTACTCTGTACTTCTCTGCGAGGTTGAAGGCGCGGACGGTGAAGTCAAAGGCTTCCTGAACGGAGGACGGGGTGAGGGCGATTATCTCGTAGTCGCCGTGTCCGCCGTAGCGGGTCTGCATGATCGCGTCCTGCGAGGTGCAGGTGGGCTGGCCGGTCGCAGGGCCGCCGCGCATGACGTTGACAACGACGAGCGGGGTCTCGGTCTCGGCAGCGTAGCCGATGCCTTCGATCATCAGGGAGTAGCCCGGGCCGGAGGTGGCGGTCATTGCGCGCGCACCGCCCCAGCTTGCGCCGATGACGGCGTTGATGGATGCGAGCTCGTCTTCCATCTGCATGAATACGCCGCCGGCTTCAAACATCTTACTGGAGAGGTATTCGGGGATCTCAGTGGCCGGGGTTATAGGATAACCGGCCATGAACCGACAGTCGGCCGCCAGAGCGCCGGCTGCACATGCTTCGTTGCCCTGCATAAGCTTAGGGCCGCTGTTTTCAAGCTTTTTAACTCTCATGGTCAAAACCTCAATTCTATAAAATATAAAGCCGGCAGGGGCGCAACAGGAGATGAAATGGTCACGCCCACTCGCCGGCTGCATACGCTTTCTGCCTTACGGGGATGCCGTTAAGACCGGTATATGCACAGCTGATGCTGTATTTATAATTGGATCACAGAGCCGTGAATGCCGGCCAGTACCGCACGAAGAGCCAGCCCATCACGCTGACAAGCAGGATCATGCATCCGGTGACAACAACGCCTTTGCGGAACATGAACCGTGTGTCGAGTCCGTAGCCCACGGGGATGGAACGGATGGAGGTGGGCAGGGTGAAGGACAGGTTGTAGGATACGGTGGCTATCCAGAGGTAGGGGATCACGGGTAGGCCGAGTCCCTGTGCAATGCTGATGACTATCGGAATCGTAACCGCGGCGCAGGCCGTGTTGTTGACGACGTCCGACAGGATAACGTTAAGGGTGACTATCGCTATGATAAGGGTGAATTCGCTGTGGAAATTGATTCCGGAGATGATCTCTGCGAGGGTATCCGCCGCTCCGCTGCCGTTGACGAGCGCGCCGAGCGCCGTGCCGCCGGAGAAGAGGAAGAACAGACCCCACATCAGATTTTTCTCGGCCTTCTCCCAGGTGACGACCGCTTCGCCATGCTCATCCTTGAGGAAGAACATCAGCAGACCGCCGATGAGAAAAATGTAGCCGGGCTTGAGAGCGGGTAGCAGCTGCTGATAAAGCCCACGCGTAAATGCAAGTATCGCCGCGGCGAAGAAGATCACCATCGACGCTTTGCCCGCGCGGTCGAGCTTCGGGAAGCTGCGGCACAGCTCACGGAAATGCTCTCTCGAGCAGTCAAAATGCTTTTTGCCGCAGTCTCCGCCGACAAGGAACAGCGCAGTGACCGCGGTCGCAAGCAAGGTGAACGGGAGCATACGCACCACCCAGTCGGAATAGAGGAACTCGGTGCCGGTGAAGCCCTCAATGTAGGACACCGTTACGAGATTCATCGCTCCGCCGAGCGGGGTCAGCATACCGCCGTTATTCGCGCCGTAGACGATGGCAAGCAGGATAAGCGAGGCGCTCTTGCTGTTTTTGACGTCGCCCTCTCCTACCGCCTTGAGCATGGACATTGCTATGGAGCACATCACCGCCGCCACGACCGTATTTGGCAGGACGGACGAGAGCAGCGTTGCGATGATGAACCAGACAAGGATCTGCTGCTTGACAGAGGTGCCGACAAGGGCGAGCGAGCGCGCCGCTATGCGCTGGTCAACGCCTGTGGCCTCCCATGCCATGCTTATGATATCAGAACCCGCCAGAAGGAAAACCAGCTCCGCCGAATAGCAGCTTATTACGCTCTGCATATCGGTGAGTGAGAAAATGGCATTTATCGCTACGGGCAGGAATGCGGTTATTGCTGCCGGTACCGGAAGGGTAACCCACCATACTCCCATCCAGAGCACCGTTCCCAGCGCCAGGCGGATCTTGAGATCCAGCCCGGCGTAAGGAATAAATGCGAGCAGGAAGAGAGCGGGACCCAGTAACAGACATATCTTCTTTTTTATATCGATCCCTCCCTGCGTTCAGTGCTTATCAAAGAATACCGATCACGGGGAACCAGACGTTCACGAGGAACACAAAGCCGATGATGACGAGCACCGCTATGACTATTGCGCCCTTGAGCTGCTGAGCCGTGGAGAATCTGTCGGTGGAAGCGTAGATGAGGTTCGGAGCGCTGTTGAAGGGCAGGAAGTTTGCACTCGGGGCGATGGCCATAACGGTCAGCAGACCCATGGTGTAAACGTCGAAGCCAAGAGCCGCGGCCATCGTCATGCTGACGGGAACCAGAACGGCTTCCATAGCGTTCATGCCGGCGAAGATGATGTGGCTGACAACAACGAACGCGAGCCAGATCGTGATGAACAGAGTGGGATCCATTGCGGAGAAAGCAGGGTTGGTGGTAAACATGGCATCAACGAGCCACTGGAAGCCGCCGGTCTTATTGACGCAGGAGGCCAGGGACATCGCGAAGCCGAGCTGGATGAATGCAGGCCAGGCAAAGTTCGGGCCGACATCCTTGAAGGAGCAGACGCCGATGCCGGGGCAGAGCATCAGGAAGATGGTGACAAAAACGACGTAGTCGGGAGCGACATGGTGGATGCCGTTGGTGCAGAACGCAAGCAGAGTCAGGGCGAAGTAGATAGCGGCCTTCTTTTCCTTGACGGTCAGGGGGCCCATCTCTTCGAGCTTCTTCTTTGCAAACTCGATGTCGATGCTGCGCTTCTCGCCCTTGCGGGTGCCGAAGAGGAAGTTTGTGATGAGGGGGATGAGCAGGACAATGATTCCGGCGGGGATGCAGGTGGCCTTGAGCCAGCCCGTCCAGGAGATGGACTGTCCGGTCATTTCCTCAACGAGTGCCATACCGATGGCGTTTGCGCCGACTGCGGTGTAGAACAGCCAAGTGTTGGTGGTGTTGGTGTAGAGGTTGGAGAGCATGATGGCGGCGTCGCCCTTATGTTCTCCGCGCTTGTAGCCCATGCCCTCGCAGATGTTGTCGCAGATGGGGCTCATAACGGCGCCGCGTGCGGTGTTGGAGGGGATCATCAGGGACAGGACGGTGTTTGCAAGGCTGGTCGCGTAGTTTGCGCTCAGCTCGCTCTTGGTGAGCTTGACAAGTATCCAGTATGCGACGCGTTCGCCGAGACCGGAGAACTTGATGACGGAGCCGATAAAGCCGGCCCACAGACACAGCCACCAGCCGGAGGTCGCAAAGCCGGAGACGACGTTTGCCTTCTGGCCGAAGAATATTGCGAGGATGGCGGCGGCGAGTACGCCGACGAGGTATTCGGGGATGGGTCTGACGATCCACATGAGGATAGCCCACAGGAACACCAGAAGAACGCCCTTGCCGGCAGGGTCAAGGCCGTTCATCGGTACAAATGCGAGCGCCGCACAAAGGATAGTCAGGATCGCTGCAGTGATCAGACGTTTCTTTTGCATCTCTTTTTCTCTCTCCTTAAAAATGTGCTTGTCCTGAATATTGAAGAAGTGCGCATCCGGTTTATTTGTACCCCTCGGGGAAAAACAAAACCAACTACGCCTCCGAAGCGCTGTGCATACGGAACAATAAATACAGCATGTCGGAAGTGCAGTTGGCATTCTATGTCGAGCCCCGCTTTTGGGATAAGCGGCAGACATCAAATCAACCGGATATTCACTTTGTTCAGGTTATATAAATTATATATCACCTTTTGTTTTTACTGTAAATATCGCTAAATCAACAAAAAATTGTTGTGAATTCTGGCCATATCTTTTTTTTAACAGCCGGTTCATACGCCGCCGATACTGCATTTTTTCCGCTTTCAGTCAGGTTCCGAGCAGGTTCTACCGTCGGAATATGTATGGGCATAACTGATGTAATTCTGCTGAATATCGGTGTATGCCTTGATTATTGCCTTTACGGCGTTGCCGCGATGGCGCATATTTATCTCTTCGATTATCTGTGCCGAATCTTTAACAACACGCTTTCCGACGAAATATTCCTTGACTATGCATCTCGCTAAATCAGAATTCAGCGAAACGGACACATCTTCAATCCGTTCCGATGCAAGATCGATCAGCAGCCCCAGCGTCAGGCAGCCGTTTACGACGGGCGTTGCGACCTGCGTGGACAATTTTGCGTTTGCGCAGAAATACGCGGTCTTATACTTGAACATTAGCTATACCTCCTGTTTCGATTTTTACTCATTGTATTTGACTTTGGTTTTAAAAAAATATAAGTCGCACTTAACCAGATTGCAAACTGTCGAAACTTGTGGTAGTATACAGTATAATTACTGTGAGGAGGAAGTGCCGTGAATCTGCTCCCGATGAAATATTATATAGTTGTCGCCGATCAAAAAAGCATCACCCGCGCCGCCGAGGAACTGCACATAACGCAGCAGACGCTCAGCGCGCACATGGCCGCGCTCGAAAAAGAGCTGAAATGTCAACTGTTTCAGCGCCGCCCGAAATTTGAGCTGACCTACGAGGGGCGTGTTTTTTACCGCTACTGTCAGAGCTATCAGCGGCTCAGCGCCTCGATGGAGGACGAGTTCCGCGACATCAATTCCGGTCAGGGCGGCCTGCTGCGTCTCGGCATTGCGTATACGCGAGGCCGCGTGCTGCTGCCGCGCATCATCCCCGCGTTCAACAAGCTGTATCCGAAGGTGCAGGTGCGCGTCAAGGAGCGCAGCAACGAAGAGATGGTGAACATGCTCATCGAAGATGAGCTGGATGTTGTCATCGGCCGCGTGATGAGCGACGTTCCGGAGCTGAGCTACAAGGAGCTCTACCATGCGCAGACGATGCTGTATCTGTGCGGGGGACTGATAAACCCGTTCAAGCTGGACGCCTTTGTGCATACGCGCGATCTGCGTCTGCTGGCCGACTGTCCTTTCCTGCTGGGTCAGCCGGCGGATATCATCGGGCGAATGAGCCAGACGCTGCTTGAAAAGGCGAACATCCAGCCGCCGATCATATTCCGCTGCGGCAATATCCAGACGCTGCTGGAGCTGTGCGCCGACGGCATGGGCGCGTGCTTCAGCCCCGACGTGCTGGCCACGACACTGCCGGAGGAGAAGCGCAGGCGCCTGACCGCTGTGCCGATGGGCGAGCCGTTCACGATAAGCATCGCGTGGAAGAATAAGCCGTACGTGTCAAAGCTCGTCACCACCTTCCGCGACGTCTGCGCCGCCGAGACCGTAAATCTCCGCCGCAAGCTGCATCTGGATTGAGACGCTGCACAGTTCTACTTATTATAATAAAGCACCCCTGCATCCGCGCTCTTCAGCGGCTACAGGGGTTTTTATATTCTGCTTCTTATTTCCGATCGGTAAGGAGGCGCACGACGGCCATCACCGCCGCGTACAGCACTCCGCCGACCGCCCATATGATCCATGTCTCGTTCGGCAGCATCGGCGAACTGGGGCTGAACATCATCACGAGGAACACTGCCGTCACTATGAGCCAATACGCGGCGCTGATCGTGCCGATGACCTTTCTGCGCCCCTTATTGTCGCGGCTGTAATCGCCCTCCTCCAGCAGCTTTTCCATCGCGCCGTGATATGTTCCCGAATACACGAAGGCTATGCAGCCAAGCCCCACCATGAGCAGCAGCACGCAGACCGCGGCAATGCAGACGATGTCGTCCGCCGCGGGCAGCACGCTGAGCCCCGCGAACAGCGGCAGCACGGAGAGGATGCAGAGCACCGTACCGATAACGGTCAGGCGGGAATTTTTCTCACGGAACTCCCGCTCGCGCTCGCGCACCATGCCGCTCACACCGTACTCGGTCTCGAACGGCTCATTCCCGATGAACTCGAAGTCCTTCACCTTCGCGGCGCTGGTTATAAATAATGTGACCCCAATCGCCACAAGTATCATCAGCACGCACAGGCCGATGCCCGCCGCAGCCGTTTCCGTGATCGGGACGAACCCGCCGCTGCTCAACCCGGCCAGAAATATCAGACACACGGGCGAGATTACGCAGAGGAATGTCGCAAGCGCCAGCTTCGGCGCGGTCTCGCGGCTCAGCGCGAGATACCGTGATGCCTCCTCCATGCTCACGCGGCGCAGCGCCGGCGTGTTGTCCGCCGCCGCGGGCTCCTCCGCCGGAAGCTCTATCTCATCCTTGAGCAGGTAATCCGTGCTCACGCCGAAAATGCGGCTCATCTGCAATATCTTATCAATATCGGGTATGGACTGCGCACCCTCCCATTTTGAGACCGACTGCCGCGAAACGCCAAGCTGCTGCGCCAGCTCCTCCTGCGACCATCCCGCTTTCTTGCGCAGGTCGATTATCTTGTCTGCCAGAATCATATTGCTACCTCCATCGGGGGACGCTCCCCTGTTTTTTACGAGCCGAGTATAATAAATTTCGCTGTTGCGGACAAGAAAGCGCACCGTCAAATCTGTCAACCGGCGGTTGCGCGGGCACTTTTTCAAACGTTTTTTCTATTATAATATAGCCACAGCTCAATTACGAGCGTATTTCCGAAAAAATATTTTCTGATTTTACAATTTTGAAACAACTTTCTGCTTATCTACGAAACATCTTTCCTGTATCTTAATACTCGCAAGAAACTTTTTCATTTTGTCCTCTTTCACCTATACAAAAAAGCTCAGGGTTCTCCCCCTGAGCTTTTTGTATTTTAGAGGCAGTATGGTACAATTGAATGGGAAGAGAGATTCTTAAAAAGTTTTAAGATATTATTAGACTGTAAAGTATCGCCGCACCTCTTCCATTTTCCGTGAATTTGTCGTATACTATATCTACCCTTAACAGACAGGAGGTCTGACCATTTGAAGAAGCCTGTAAAAATAGCGCTTATTGTTCTCTGCGTTATATTCCTCTCGATATTCGTGTACAGCGGATATAAACTGATATCAACGCTGCATGAATACAAGGTCGCAGAGGATACATATAACAAGATAAGCAGCGATTACGTTTCGCCGAAAAGCGACAAGAATAAAGACAATGACAACAGCGACGGCAATCAGATAACCGAAAGCTCGCCCGTTGACGTCGATTTTGACGCACTGCTCAACCAGTGTCAGGATGTTGTCGGCTGGCTGTATTCGGAGAACACCGTTATTAACTACCCCGTTGTGCAGGCGGAGGACAACTTCTATTATCTGCACCGGTTCATCGACGGGCAGTATAACGCCTCCGGCTCGCTCTTCCTCGACTGCACCTGCTACGGCGACTTTTCCGGCAAGAACACCGTTCTCTACGGGCACAACATGAACGACGGCTCGATGCTCGCCTCGATACGCAATTATAAGGATCAGGAATATTACAACGAGCACCCCGTCATGTACCTCAACACTCCGACCCAGAACTACAAGATCGAGATATTCAGCGCCTACACCACCGACGCCGAATCCGACACCTACAAGATGTTCTTCGAATCCGAGGCGGATTTCGCCCGCAATCTTGACGACTGGCGCGTGCAGTCTCTCGTCTCGACGAACGTTGACGTCTCGGTAGACGACCGCGTTATCACCCTTTCGACCTGCACCTACGAATTCTACAACGCGCGCTTTGTAATTCAGGGCAAGCTCACTCCCGTAAATTGACAAAGTTATACAGTGAAGTTACAAAATGTAAATTTCACATTTTAATTCTTAAAAAACATAAGAAGTCCGTTCCTTAAGAAATATTATGTAAATACCCCTTGCAATTCTAATATAATTTAGATATAATGCAATCGTAGTAAGTTACAGTATGGTTAAAAATAGTTACATCATTTTGTAACCTTTCAGTGTTCTTCAAAGCGATGTAGCAAAGTTGTAACAGTTTCAATTCAGCAAAAACTTTTTGAGGTGATTTTTATGAAGAAGACAGTTAAAGTACTGTTCAGTCTGGTTCTGGTCTGCCTGTTCGCAGTTCAGTTTGCAGGCGCGATGCCCGCCAGCGCAAGCGCTGACCGTGTTGCCTCCAAGTGGGACAATGTACAGCTGGATACCAGCGTATATGTCTACGGCGACGACGGCGCTGTAAAGCAGGACGGCGATTTCGGCGTCAAGGCCGGCTTCTCCGGCGCTGATGCCTCCGGCAAGTCCACGCTCGGCGAGTTCCTTAACGGCGACTACACGATAACTCCTCCGGAAGGCTACTACGTCTCCGGGCTGTATGTCCGCGCCGCTTCCAAGGCAGATGCTGAATCCACCAACCTCGTCGGATACGCCACCGCGAGCAAGGATTCCGCAAAGCTCACCATCGCCCGCGGCACTCTCGCCAACAGTGACAACGAGCTGAACACCGGCCTGTTTGCCGCAGACGACGAGAGCAGCAGCTACGTCGCCATGATCTATCTCAAGGCGATTGACACCGAGACCAAACCCACCGTCAAGTATAACGACGGCTGGCTCAACGGCAAGGTCGGCGGCACCGTGGACGGCGCTGTCGATTTCCATGACGATGTCTACACTCACACCGTTGTCAACGACTACGCTGCATACAATGGCGTTGAGACCTACGTCGGCATGACTCTCAAGTACGCAAACGGCGCCACCATGGCAGTCGAAGCGGGCGACACCATCACCCTCTACGCCGACGCCACCATTACCGCGAAGTATGTTGTCAAGGCCTCCGTTACCGCAGATGACAAGAGCATGACTTACGGTGAAGAAGTCCCCAAACTCACCTACACTCCCGATGTTCCTGACGGCTATACTCTCACCACTCCTACCCTGTCCCTTGGCGACTACAACGCTGAGACCGGTACAAGAGCAATTATCCTGAGCAACGCATGGGTCGCGGACGGCAATGGTACCGCTCTCGATGCAGCCCAGCTTGAGCTGACCGTCAACAACGGCACTCTGACCGTTGCAAAGCGCAACATCACCATCTCCGCGAAGCCCGTCACCAGCGAGTACACCGGCTCTGCCGTCGACGCGACCGATAGCGAGATCACTTCCGGTTCCCTCGTTGAGGGCGACACCGTCAAGTCCGTTGAGTACACCGGCGGCCCCGTGAACGTCGGCACCGGCACCAGCACTCCGAGCGCCGCAGTCATCGTTGACGCAAACGGCAAAGATGTCACCGCAAACTACAACATCACCTACTCCGGCGCAGAAGTCACCGTCAGCAAGTACTCCGGCGAGGTTGTCATCACCGCGAAGGACGCCACCAAGCCCTACGACGGCTCCGCTCTTACCGCTTCCAACGACGTGACCGTCTCTGGTCTGCTCGGCACTGATACCGTCGAGGCCAAGGTTTCCGGCGAGGCAACCGTGCCCGGCAAGGACGGCACCGCGAAGGTCGACAGCTACGTCATCAAAAATGCCGCCGGCGAAGATGTAAGCGGCAACTACGGAAACGTCAAGCTCACGGACGGCAAGCTGACCGTCACCAAGCGTGATATCACCGTTACCACCGGCTCCGCCAGCAAGGCTTATGATAAGACCGCACTTACCACCAAGGCCGATGATTACAGCATCACCTCCGGTTCTCTGGTCTCCGGCCAGAAGCTCACCCTCGCCCTCTCCGGCACCCAGACCGAGCCGGGTTCCTCCAAGAACACCGTCAAGGAAGGCAGCCTGAAGATCTCCGATGAGCAGGGCAGAGATTACACCGCATACTACAATGTCACCATCAAGGAAGGCACTCTTGAAGTCACCGGCGTGAAGGTCATTGAAATCTCCATCAAGGCCACCTCCGCAAAGAAGGTCTACGACGGCACCGAGCTTACCGCGAACTCCTACGACGTTATCTCTGGCGAGCTTGAGAGCGGCGATACTCTCGTAGTAGAGTACTCCGGCAGCATCACCAACGCCGGCACCACGGCGAACAAGATCGTCAAGGTCACTGCGAAGGACGCAAACGGCAAGGACGTCACCGCAAAGTACAAGATCTCCACTCAGGACGGCACCCTTGAGATAACTAAGGCTCCCCTCACTGTCACCGCGAAGAGCGCCGAGAAGGTCTACGACGGCAAGGCTCTTACCGCCAACACCTGCGAGGTCAAGGGTTCCCTTGCGAAGGGTCACAAGATCTCCGCTACCGTTACCGGCAGCCAGACTCAGATAGGCTCCTCCAAGAACAAGGCCTCCAACGTCAAGATCGTTGACGCAAACGGCAACGACGTCACCAGCAACTACGAGATCACCTATGTTGAAGGCACTCTCACCGTCAAGGCCGCGAACGCGAAGCCCAAGACCGGAGACGATGCAAACATGGGTCTGTGGATCGGCCTGATGGCAGTTTCCGCAGTCATCATCGCAGGCGGCGTGGTGTTCTTCGTCAAGAAGAATAAGAAAAAGAACGAGCAGTAAGTTCGATTCTGAAACACAGTAATTAAACAAATATCCGGCCTGTTTGACAGGCCGGATATTTTTATGCCTTAACTGCTATCCTCTTCCGTATAAATTAATAGCCGCCCGCCTGCGGTCGATGCAGG
>ERZ772876.1553-NODE-1553-length-22916-cov-7.956476_pt1 | contig 22916 bp, 20 predicted proteins | sample MGYA00580584_ERZ772876 | MGnify/ENA primary metagenome ERZ772876 (study PRJEB29015, sample SAMEA2737728) | human gut metagenome | biome: human gut; feature: human-associated habitat; material: faeces | place: China | collected 2012 ... | reverse complement strand
AACGTCACCATGCAGATCGACACCGTGATCTACTTCCAGATCACCGACCCCAAGCTGTATACCTACGGCGTGGAGTATCCCATGAACGCCATCGAGAACCTCACCGCCACCACCCTGCGCAACATCATCGGTGAGCTGGAGCTGGACCAGAGCCTTACCTCCCGTGATACCATCAACGCCAAGATGCGTGCCATTCTGGACGAGGCCACGGACCCCTGGGGCATCAAGGTCAACCGTGTGGAGCTGAAGAACATCCTGCCGCCCCGTGAGATCCAGAACGCCATGGAGAAGCAGATGAAGGCCGAGCGTGAGCGCCGTGAGTCCATCCTGCAGGCCGAGGGCGAGAAGGCCAGTAAGATCCTGGTGGCTGAGGGCGAGAAGCAGTCCGCCATCCTGAAGGCCGACGCCGCCAAGCAGGCCAAGATCATGGCTGCTGAGGCCGAAGCCGCCTCCATCATGAAGGTGCAGCAGGCGCTGGCTGACGCCATGCGGATGCTCAACGAGAACGCCCCCAACGATCAGGTCATCAAGCTGAAGGCGCTGGAGGCCTTCCAGAAGGTCGCTGACGGCAAGGCCACCAAGATCATCATTCCCAGCGAGATCCAGGGGCTGGCCGGTTTGGCCGCCTCCGCCAAGACCCTGCTGGAGGACGACAAGCCGGAGCAGAACCAGTAATTTCCCCATAACGATCGCAAAACCATAGAAGGGACGCCCGCTGGGGCGTCCCTTTTTCCATCCCTGCCGGCAGAAACCCTTTCCGCTGCCTGCCGGCGGCGCAGCAAAAAAGGGTCCCGGACATTTGTCCGGGACCCCATATGCTCTATGCCATGCGCTTACTTTCAGCGCCTTACTCCGTCTCGATGAGACCGTAGCCGCCGTTGTTGCGGTGATACACCACGTAGATATTGCCGGTCTCCACGCTGCGGAACACATAGAAGGAGTGATCCAGCAGGTTCATCTGCAAAATGGCCTCCTCAGTGCTCATAGGCTTCACAGCGAAGTGCTTGGTACGCACCAGATGATACTCCGGCTCCTCTACCACGTCAAACTCGGCAGGGATATTGGAGGTCAGAGCGTCGGGGCGCAGATTCCGGGCCAGCCGTGTCTTGTTCTTGCGGATGCGGCGGTCAATGAAGGCCACCGCCTCGTCAATGGCGCCCCGCATATCCCCGTCGGGGTCCTCCTCCTGCGCCCGAAACAGCGTGCCGTTGGCGGCCCGGATGGTCAGCTCCACCACGCAGCGGTTCTTTTTTTCTACGGCGAAGGTCACAAAGGCGTCTGCCTCCTCCGGGAAGTACCGATCCAGCTTGCTGATCTTCTTCTCGGCATATTCCTTGATGGAGTCGTTCAGCGCAATTTTCTTACAGGCAAATGTGAACTTCATGTGGCTTGCTCCTTTCCAAGTGTCCTTTGCAAAAAGGGGGAAGGGTCGGGGAGAGGTTTCCCCTTATCCTTGTGGGCATTATACCATGTTGCATACTGTTTGAAAAGGTGCTTTGCCTATTTTTGTGGATAATTCACAAAAAGTTAAAATCCGCGACAAATTCGACAGGAAGCGGAAAAAGTTCCCGTTTTCCGCCAAAAGCTCCTATTTACAAAACTGCCGGACGGGTATATCATAAGCATCGGAAGCTTTCCAATATCCCACCCGCTTGGGCCGCTCTGCTTGCAGGGCGGCTCCTTTTTATGGAAAGCCACAAAATCATCCCATCAGCACCTGCGCTGCGGCATCACAGCCGAGAGAAGAACCTCCTTCACCCATAGATGTTCTTGCACATTTCAGCAGATATGGTATACTGTAAATCAGAGAATAACAGGATAGGGAGGGCTGATTCGGATGCGTATCACCCGTCGTGAGAAAAAATTCTGGGAGCAGCACCTGAGCTGCGTTCGCCATATCACACTGGACCCCAAGGGTCCGGGCGTAGTGCGGCTGCACATGATCCCACCACGGTCGGAGGGGAAGGACGAACCCTTCCTTCTGCTGCTGAACGGGGCCAAGCTGATCCCGCTGAATCTCAGCTGGGCCATTCTGCTGGCCAACTTCATGGCGGCCTTGGAGAGCTTCTTCACAGAGAGCGACAACGCCCCGGACCGTGAGGTGGAGCAGGCGGATTGGGAGCGCCTGGCGGAGGAGGCCGTGACGGCCACCCGCAGCGTTTACCCCCGCACCAAGCCGGAGCAGCTGCGGGAGGACCTTGCTCTGCTGATGGAGAGCCTCATCGCCATCGCACGGGGGCAGGAGCCGCCGGTGGAGGTAGGGACCCTAAGTCTGGGGGACTATGCCCCCTATATGTCGGCACCCCACCGCATGGACCTGATGGTCAGCGCCATGATGAAGGATGGCGCGTGGCACTGCAATCAGAAGTGTCTCCACTGCTACGCCGCCGGACAGCCCATGGGCGAGAGCCAGGAGCTGACCACCGCTCAGTGGAAGGAGGCGCTGGAGCGCCTGCGCCACGCCAATATCCCGCAGGTGACCTTCACCGGCGGAGAACCCACCCTCCGGGCGGATCTGGTGGAGCTGGTGGAGGCCGCCCAGTGGTTCGTGACCCGTCTCAACACCAACGGCCGTCTGCTGACGCCGGAGCTGTGCCGCCGACTGTATGAGGCAAGCCTTGACAGCGTGCAGGTGACGCTGTACAGCGCTGACGCCGCCGTCCACAATACGCTGGTGGGCGCACCGGGCTTCGACGACACGGTGCAGGGTATCCGCAACGCTGTGGCGGCGGGCCTGATGACGTCGGTGAACACGCCGCTGTGCAGCCTGAATCGGGATTATGCCGCTACCCTCCGCTTCGTGCATGAGCTGGGAGTGCGATACGTCACCTGCTCCGGGCTCATTCCCTCCGGCGGCGCTGAGACGGAGGCCAGTCAAGCCACCCGTCTGACGCCGGAGGAGCTTACCGACGTGCTGCGTCAGGCCGTGGAGACGGCGGAGGAGCTGGACATGGAGATCGACTTCACCAGCCCCGGCTGGCTGCCGGAGGAGACGCTCCGGGGGCTTGGCCTGCACCTGATCCCCAGCTGCGGAGCCTGTCTGAGCAACATGGCCGTCACCCCCGACGGGCAGGTAGTTCCCTGCCAGAGCTGGCTGGGCGGCACCACGCTGGGGAACCTCCTCACCGACGACTGGTCCGCCATCTGGGACGGCGAGACCTGCCGGGCCATCCGGGCCAAGAGTGCCAAGCTGGAGCATATCTGCCAGCTGGGCGAGGGAAACAGAGAGGGGTGCTGACCATGAAAAAGACCATTTGCCGGGCGCTGCTGTGTCTGCTGCTGGCGGCCTGCCTGCTGCCCTTGACGGCCCGCACTGCCCACGCCGACAAGATCTACGACGAGATCGTCAACTATCAGGTGGACGTCACTCCCAACACCGAGGACGGAAGCTTGGCGATCCAGGTGACGCTGGACTGGAAGCCTCTGGAGGATCTGCCTGCCACCATCTCCCAGCAGGGCGGGGCCAAGGTCGGCATCCCCAACGGCTCCATCCGGGAGATGACGGCCCTCACCGACAACATCCAGAGCATCGATCACGACAACAGCCTCGCCTACATCGACTTCACCCAGTCCTACGATGCCAACGAGACCTTCCACTTCGCTTTCCGCTGGGTGCAGGAGTATATGTATGCCCTCAGCGACAGCGGAGCTGTATCCTATGACTATACCCCCGGCTGGTTCGACAGCGCTCCGGTGGACGCCATGACCCTGACGTGGCACGACCCAGCCTCCACGGCAGGCGTTGGCTCCGACGGCCAGACCGGCGGAGACCATGTGCTCACCGCCAGCAATATGAAACCGGGGGATCGACTGAACTTCACTGTGGAGTATGCCAGCTGGCCCTCCACCCTGTATTGGGAGAACAGCCGGGATAATCTGCCGGATAACAGCTGGGGCGACGACTCCTATGACGATTCCGACGACTCCAATGACTGGGTATTCAGCGTATTCGTGATATTCGTTCTGGTGATCTTCTTCGTGGTCCGGGCCGCCGCCTACGACGGCTATGCCGGCGGCTTCGGCACCCGCTACGTATTCGTCCACGGCCTGTGGTATCCCGCCGGCCCGGATGGCCGCCATCCCCGTCCCGGCTCCGTTGGCACCAAGCATAAGCCCGCCCCGCCCCGCAGCAGCGGCTTCGGCGGCGGAAAGCGTGGCGGCGGTTTTGGAGGCGGTGGCTTCGGCGGAGGCAGCAGCCATTGCGCCTGCGCCTCCAGCTGTGCCTGTGCCTGTGCTTGCGCCTGCGCCGGCGGCGGCCGGGCTGGCTGCAGCGCCAAGAATCTGTATGGCGCCGTGAAGCTCAGCGAGGAGCTGACTGAAAACCTGTAATTTATCCCGATTACGCAGCGTGACCGTCCCGGTTGCGCTGCGTAATGATTTGCGCTGTGGGTTTACCATGGATGACAATGTTGCCCGATCATAGAGCACCGTTTTCGCACGGAGGATGTGGCACCGGCAAAACTCGCCCCCCAAAAACAAGCAGGCAGAAGCCTCACGCTTCTGCCTGCCTATTTTCCATTATCTTCTCCTGCGCCCGCTGCCCCGCTTCCCCGCCATATAGCGGTTCAGCTCCGACTGTTTGCTGTCGGACTGGGTCATGAACTGCTTCAGCTTGTCCTCGAAGGACGGCTCCGCCGGGGGCTGCATGGCCACTGTGGCCTGTGCCGGACGGGGAGACCGCCCGCCGCTGCGGGGGCCGGGACGACTGCCCTGGGGCCGGGCCGATCGGGCCGGCTGCGGGCGTTCCTGCTGGGGTTGGGCCTGCTTGATGGACAGATTGATTTTCCCCTCCGGGGAGAGGGAGAGGATCTTCACGGTGACCTCCTGCCCCTCGGTGAGGTAGTCGTGGACGTCGCTGACAAAGGCAGCGGCCACCTCTGATATGTGGACCAAACCGGACTTCCCGCCGGGTAGGCTCACGAATGCGCCGAATTTGGTGATTGCGGTGACTTTCCCGCTGATGATCGTCCCAACCGCCAGTTCCATATACTTCTCTATTGACTCCCTTCGGTGTTGAAATGGGGATGCTCAGTTGTTCACGTCCGGAAAGATGCGCTCGCCGTCCTCCGCCAGCCCCAGCCGGTCACGGGCCAGCCCCAGAATGTAGTCCGGGTCGTCGGCGTGGGACAGCGCATCCTTCAGGGAGTTGTTCTCCTCCTCCTTCTGCTCCACCTGAGTGCGGAGCCGTGCCTCCTGCTCCTTGGCGGCGGAGAGGTCACCATAGACTTCCACCAGCTTATAGGCCATCACGCCCAGCAGGATCAGCAGCACCAGTGCGCCCAGCAGACCGCTCCGGCGTTTTTTTGTGTTTTTCTTCCGTGCCATAGCGGTCTCCTTTCCTGCGCCTTGCAGATGGGGGATACTCCCACCGATACTGTTTCATTGTAGCGTATTTTTTCCAAAAAAGAAAGTGTTTTTTCAGGGAATTCCCGATTTTTTTCGCCAACTTTACACCAAAGTGCAGCGGAAGTGCCAGCAGCCGTCCAAAGGCGGCGGCAGCGGCGGCCCAAAAGTCCCACAGCGGCCGCAGCAGCGGTGCCAGCAGCAGAAAATACAGCCCCGCTCCGCCGCAGGCTCCCAGCAGCAAAAAGAGCCGTGCCTCGCCCTGGCTCACCGCCGTCAGGAACCACACCATCAGCACCAGCCCGCCCCCGGTGAACAGGGCATCCGTCAGGTGGATCAGCCGACCCCGCCGCAGGGGCCGCAGCAGATCATAGACCACCCCACCCAGCATCCCCAGCAGCGCCGCCTGCCCCAACAGCAGCAGCTGGGCGGAGACATAGTTCTCCATCCCCTCAGCCGAACAGTCGGGACAGCAGGGAGGTGCGCCCTGCGGCAGGCTCCTCATAGCTGATGGAGTCGATGTGGCCGTCCACATGGAGCTCTCCGCCGTCCAGCGTGAGCTTCCCGATGTGCAGCCCCTCGCCAGTGACCACCAGCTCCCCCACGCAGGTGGACATGACGATGCATGTCTCGTCGAATCGGGCCACGTCCTCCACTCCGGATACCGTCAGACGCTCCCGGCCATCCAGCTCCAGCCGGTGGTGCAGGGGAGCGCCGGTGATCTCATATGCCATAAAAAAGCTCCTTTCATACACATACATACTACGATATGTGTATGAAAGGGGCTCTTCGGTTATGACGGGCTGTCCATGATCTCCCGGTACATGGCGGCGGCCTCGGCCTTACCCACATTGTCCGCTACGGTGAGTACCTCCACCTCCAGCGTCCGCTGGCCGAAGCGGATGGCGATGCGGTCGCCGGGCTTCACGTCGTAGGAGGCCCGCTGCACCCGGCCATTGACCATGACACGCTCATTGTCGCAGGCCTCATTGGCCACGGTACGGCGCTTGATGAGCCGGGAAACCTTCAGATATTTGTCCAGACGCATGAAACGTCGCTCCTTTCATGAAAAGGTCGGTGTGCCGCAGCACACCGACCGAAACCATATAAAACCTTACTTCGCAACGGCGTCCTTCAGAGCCTTGCCGGCCTTGAAGGTGGGAACAGCGGAAGCGGGGATCTCGATGGTCTCCTTGGTCCGGGGATTCAGGCCGGTGCGGGCGGCACGCTTCTTCACCTCGAAGGAGCCAAAGCCCACCAGCTGGACCTTGTCGTCGTTCTGCAGGGCCTCGGTGATGGAAGCCAGAGTAGCGGTGATGACAGCCTCGGTGTCCTTCTTGGACAGGCCGGCCTTCTCGGCGGCAGCGGCGATCAGTTCGGTTTTATTCATGGTGATTCCTCCTAAAAAATGTTTCTTTGGTACGTCTATATCCTAAAACGATATCCATCGCATTAAGATCGCTTGGCCTCGGCCCACAGGGCCTCCAGCGTCTCCAGCGGCAGTTGATCCACGGATTTCCCCATGGCGGCTGCCCCTTCCTCCACCGCCCGGTAGCGGCGGATGAATTTCTCACAGGTGCCGTGGATGGCGACCTCCGGGTCCACCCCGACAAAGCGCCCCACCTTCACGGCGGCAAAGAGCACATCTCCCAGCTCCTCCGTCACGTCGCCGTCTCCGGCGGCGGCCCGGTGCAGCTCGGATACCTCCTCGTCCAGCTTGTCCAGCGCCCCGGAGATGTCCGGCCAGTCGAACCCGTCACGGGCGGCCTTGCTCTGGAGCTTCTCCGCCCGCCACAGTCCCGGCAGGCTCCGGGCCACGGCATCCAGCGCCTGAGCGGTGGTCTGCTGGCCTTTCTCCCGGCGCTTGATGGCCTCCCAGCCCTCCAGCACCGTATCGGCGTCCTGCACCGTCTCCTGTCCCCCGAACACATGGGGATGCCGGAAGAGCATCTTGCGAACCTCACCGTCGGCCACATCGTCCATGGTGAAATCGCCGGCCTGCCGCTCGATGTCGGCATGGAATACCACCTGTAGCAGCAGATCCCCCAGCTCCTCCTTCAGCAGGGCCGGATCCTCCCGGTCAATGGCCTCGGCGGCCTCATAGGCCTCCTCCAGCAGACTGCGCCGCAGGGAGGCATGGGTCTGCACTCGATCCCACGGACAGCCGCCCTCTGACCGCAGCAACGCCACGATGTGCAGCAGATCCGAAAGACCGTAATGCTCCTTCCTCTCAAAATCTATCATATTTACGCTCCTATTGCAAGACTTTTCGTCATTTGTGAGAGATCCTTAAAAAAATCCAGATGGTTTTCGCCGCTTTTTGGCGGCAAAAACGGCACACAGCTCCTCTCGGCGCACTGCCCCCAGCAGCAGGACGAGACCGCCGTACATCGCAGCGGCTGCCGCTACGGCTCCCAGCACGGCCAGCGGCAGGGAAGCCCGGTGTACCAGCATCCGGTAAAAGCCGGAGGCCGTCACCGCCATGGCCCCCACTGCCACCAGCGTCCGGAGAGGAACGCCCCAGCGAAAGACTATCCCGGTGGTGCGTCCCACCGCCAGTAGGTTCATCCCCGCAATAAGCGCATAGCAGAGCAGTGTTCCCACGGCGGCGCCCCGGATGCCCCAAGCGGGGTCCGACACCAGCCGGTAGCTGACAGCGATTTTCACCGCCCCGCCGGTGAGCAGCGTTACCACCGGGATGTGCTCGTGGCCCCATGCCTGCAAAATACCGCCGGAGACCACCATCAGGCACACGCACACGGCAGCCAGCCCCAGCACCCGCAGGTGATGGGCGGCGGCAGCGGCGGTCTGCACCTGAGCGGGGTACAGCAGCCGCAGGACAGGCCCCGCCAGAACGGACAGCCCTATCCCCGACGGCAGCGCCAGCAGCAGTGCCATCCGCAGGGCGGTGCGGGTGTGGCGGCGGGCCGTCCGCCGGTCGCCCTGTCCCAGCGCTCCGCTGATGGCCGGCACCAGACTGACGCTGATGGGATAGAGAAAGGAGGGCGGCAGGGAGAACAGCGTCAGGGCGAAGGCGTACTCCCCGTATTGCCGGTTGGCCTCCTCCAGCCCCAGACCCAACCGGCTCTGGAGGGCATCCATGGCCACGGACTGATCCAGCAGGGTGATGAAGCTCATGCCTCCGGCTCCCAGCGTAATGGGAACGCCGATCTTCAGCAGCTGACCCAGCACCTCCCGCCGGGAAGGTGGAGTGTCGCTGCCCATGCAGGAGGGCAGCCACCGCAGGGTCAGAACCAGCAGTGCCAGCAGTGAGCCTACGGTCACACCTGCCATGGCCCCGGCGGCCCCGATCTCCGGGGAGACGCCCCGGACAGTCAGGAGATACCACGTAAGGCCCAGCCCCACCACCAGCTTCCCGGCGGATTCCACCACCTGACTGACGGCGGTGGGCAGCATCTGCCCCTGCCCTTGGGTGTAGCCCCGGATGGCGGACAGCAGACACACCGCCAGCAGCGCCGGGGCCAGTACCCGGATGGAGGGGGCCGCCAGCTCATTGTGCAGCAGGCCCGACAGCTGCCGGGGAAAGGTCAGCATCACACCGCTGCCCACCAGCCCCAGCGCCAGAAATAACGCCAGCGCCACATGGAAAATGCGCCGCTGCCGCCGGGGTCTGCCCCTGCTCTGGGCGATGAGACGGCTCATGGCCAGCGGCAGACCGGCGGTGGAGAGGGTCAACAGCACGCCATAGACGTTGTAGGCCGCCTGAAAGCAGCCCATGCCCCGGCTCCCCAGCAGGTTGCCCAGAGGGATCTTATACAAGGCCCCCAGCAGCTTGCTGACCGCTACCGCCGCCGTCAGCAGGGCGGCACCCCCCAGAAAGCCCATGTACCCTCCCGTCCGGGGATGCTCATCCCCTCATGTTCTCATGGAATTGACGGAAGGCGGAGAGATTTTCCTCCAGCTTTTCGCTTCTCTGGATGTATTCTGTGGGGTACTTGGTGTGAAATACCCGCTCGATGCGCTGATGCACCGGATCCACCATCTTGGTGGACCCACCGGCCCCCAGCGAGAGGATGCTGTGCAGCTCCTCCATGATGTAGATATTATACAGCCCCTCGGCTCCGGATATGCACCATCCGGTGTTTTCAAAGCTGCCGGACATATATTTTTGCCGGTACAGGTAGTAGGGGTGGAAGTCCGCCTGCCGGAGGGCGGCGTTGGCGTAGTCCAGCATTTCCCCCACCGCCTCCGCCGAGGGGATGGTGAAGTTCTCCAGCAAAATGCGGCTTCCCTTTTTTAGGCTCAGGGTATGGACGGTGATGTTGTCGGCCCCGTAGGACAGGCACTTGTCCAGCGTCCGCCGGAAGCCCTCCGGCGTGTCCTCCGGCAGTCCGGCGATCAGATCCATGTTCACATGGGGAAAGCCCATGCCGGTGGCCAGTGCCATGGCCTCCTCCACGTCACGGGCCGTATGGCGGCGGCCGATGGCGGTGAGGACGTGATCCTCCAGCGACTGGGGATTGACGCTGATGCGGTCTACGCCGTGATCCAGCAGCACCTGCAGCTTCTCCCGGTCGATGGTGTCCGGTCGTCCGGCCTCAATGCAGTATTCCACGCAGCCCGACAGATCGAAGCTGCGATTCAGGTGGGTCAGCAGCCGGTCCATCTGATCGGCGGAGAGGGTAGTGGGAGTACCGCCCCCCATGTAGAAGGATTTGATGTGCAGCCCCGTCTCCTCCACCATTCGGGCGGCGTCGGTGATCTCCCGGTGCAGCACCTCCAGATACGGCTCCACCAGTCCCAGCGTCCGCTCCACGGACTGGGACACAAAGCTGCAATAGGCGCAGCGGGTGGGGCAGAAGGGGATGCCAACATACAGGGAGATATCCTCCGGGCGCAGGTCCGCCTTGGCTCTGCGGGAGGCCTCCGCCGTCTCGATACACAGGCGCCGGCGCTCCGGCGAGACGAAGTAGGTGTCCCGCAGGACCCGGTCCACCTGCCGCTCCGTCATGCCCTCCTCCAGCATCCGGGAGGCCAGCTTGCCGGGGCGGATGCCCGTCAGCGCCCCCCAGCTGGGGGTGATGCCGGTGATCTCCCGTGCCGCCTTGAAGAAGCTTAGCTTCACCGCCTTCTGGCGAAGGCGCTCCGCCTCATACTCCGTCAGCTGCGGGTCCACGGCGGTCCGGGAGATGCCACGGGCCGTCCGGCCGTGGTAGGTGATGGTGGTGACGGCGGTGTTATAGCGGGGGGAGCGGCTCAGCGTCACCAGCGCATGATCCTCCCCATCCTCCGCCGGCTCATAGACCGGCCGTTCCTCCGGGAAAAAAGCCAGCAGACTCTGCTCCACGGCGTACCGGTCGTCGTGACCACGAAAGATCAGCTTCATGGCACCCCTCCGTCACAGGGAGAGCCGCCGGGTCATAAAGGGGTTCACCCGGCGCTCATAGTCCAGCTCCGTGGCCCCCTCATGGCCGGGATAGACCTTGTAGTTGCCGGGCAGCGCCGCCAGCCGGTCCAGCGAGGCCAGCATGGCCTTGGGGTCGCCGCCGGCGAAGTCTGTGCGGCCGCAGGAGCCACGGAACAGGGTGTCGCCGGAGAACATCACGTCCCCTACCAGCAGACATACGGAGCCCTGGGTGTGGCCCGGCGTCTCCATGACACGGATGGTGAGGCTGCCCAGCGTCAGGGTGTCCCCCTCCTTGTAGTAGCGCTGGTTGTGCTCCGGCAGGCGGGAGAACATCATATCCATGTGCTTGGGCGGCTGGTCGGTGACGTCCTTCTCGTGGATGTACACCGGCACGTCGGGGTATTTCTCCAGCAGAGGCCGGACGGCGGTGGTGTGGTCAAAGTGACCGTGGGTCAGCAGGATGTACTCCAGACGGCAGCCGGAGCGGCTGACCATGTCGGCCACCTGCTCCGGCTTGTCACCGGGATCGATGAGGGCGCAGACCCCGGTCTCCTCGTCGCACAGCAGATAGCAGTTGGTGGAAATAAAGCCCACCCGGATGGAATCGATTTTCATGGGATATTCTCCTTTATCAAGCATCGCTGGGATGTGAATGGTCGTGTAGAAGATAGCGTGGGGATCGCATAGAGAAAAAACAGCCAAGCAGAGCCGGGATATACTCCGCCGATGGAGCATATTGGTCAGCTGGAGAGCTGGTCGGTGTCTACGATCAGGGTCAGGGGGCCGTCGTTGACGGACTGGACCAGCATATCGGCACCGAATTCGCCGGTCTCAGTGTGGAAGCCCTTTTCCCGGCACAAGGCCACGAATTTTTCATACAGGGGGATGGCCACCTCCGGCCGGGCGGCGGCCAGAAAGTCCGGACGGCGGCCCTTGCGGCAGTTGCCGTAAAGAGTGAACTGGGATACCACCAGAATTTCGCCGCCCACCGTCTCCAGACCACGGTTCATCTTGCCGTCCTCATCCTCAAAAATACGCAGGCCCACCAGTTTGTCCGCCAGCTTCACGGCTTGGGCCTCGGTGTCCTCATGGGTGATGCCCAGCAGGATCAGAAAGCCCTGTCCGATCTGGCCGATGGTCTTGCCGTCCACGGCAACGGAGGCACTTTTTACCCGTGTCAGTACAGCTCTCATGGAATATAGTCTCCTTTTTCGACAATATATACGATGATTTTGATGAGTTGGAGCGATTTCGAGGGAGTGTCAACCGATTTTCACGTCGCAATGCGGCTGGAGATCGGTAGACACGACCATATGCGCTTTTGCACACTTTGCCAGCTATCGGAAAAGTGTGGCGCCGGAGGCGCATTTATCACCCGGCGGGGCGGGTAACACGCATGACCCCGGAGATCTGCTCCAGCCGGCGCATGACAGCCTGCAGCTGCTGGCTGTCGGATACATCCACGGCCAGAGAGATCAGGGCGAAGCCGTCGGCGGTGGAGCGGGCGTTGAGAGAGGATACGTGGACCTTGGCAGCGGAGAGGATGGTGGAGATATCCACCAGCAGATTGGGCCGATCCTTGGACACTACCTGCAAATTGGTGCGGTAGGATTCCCGTGTTTTGCCGCCCCAGGAGACCTTGATCCAGCGGCCCGCCTCCTCCGGCGGACGGCGGGCGGGGTCGGCGTTGGGGCAGTCCTTACGGTGGACAGAGACGCCATAGCCACGGGTGATAAAGCCCACGATCTCGTCGCCGGGGACAGGGGAGCAGCACTTGGAGAACTTCACCAGACAGTTGCTGAGACCCTGCACCACGATGCCCTGCTCGCTGTGTTCCCGGACGGGGACGGCGGGACGGGTCACCTCCGGCTGGCCCTCCACCGGCACCTCCGCCTGACGCTCTGCCTGATGCTGGTGCAGGATGCGCTGGATGTCCTCCCGCAGACGGCCGATGAGCTTCAGGCTGGTGACGCCGCCGTAGCCAATGGCGGCATACATATCGTCCAGACTCTTGAAGGAGAGCCTTTTCAGAATGACGGGGAGGTTTTCCTCCGCCGTCAGCTCCTTCAGGGTGACGCCGCAGCGCTTCAGCTCCGACTCGAAGGAGGAGCGGCCGTTGACGATGTTCTCGTCCCGGCGCTCCCGCTTGAACCACTGGCGTATCTTGGAGCGGGCGTTGCTGGAGCGGGCGATCTTCACCCAGTCCCGGCTTGGGCCGTGGGCGGACTGGGAGGTGACCACCTCTACGATGTCGCCGTTTTTCAGGCGGGTATCAAAGGGGACCAGACGGCCGTTGACCTTGGCCCCCACCATATGGTTGCCCACGGCGGAATGGATGTTGTAGGCAAAATCGATGGGCGTGGCTCCGGCGGGGAGGTTGATGACGTCGCCACGGGGGGTAAACACGAACACCTCGTCGGCAAACATATCCACCTTCAGGGAGTGGATGAAGTCCTCGGCGTCGGCGCCCTCCTGATTCTCCAGCAGACGGCGGACCCACTCATAGCGGCCCTCGTCCCCGGCCCCCTGACCGTTCTGCTTATACTTCCAGTGGGCGGCGATGCCGTATTCGGCCACCTCGTGCATCTCACGGGTACGGATCTGCACCTCGAAGGGGATGCCGTTCTGGCCCACCACGGTGGTGTGGAGGCTCTGGTACATATTGGGCTTGGGGGTGCCGATATAGTCCTTGAAGCGGCCCAGAATGGGCTTATACAGGTCGTGGATGATGCCCAGCACATTGTAGCAGTCGGACACCGTGTCCACAATGACCCGGAAGGCGAAGAGGTCGTATACATCGTCCAGAGACTTGTTCTGGGTATACATCTTGCGGTAGATGGAGTAGGGGTGCTTCATGCGGCCATAGACGTAGCCGTCGATGTGGGCCTCCCGCAGGCGGCGGGTGATCTGGTCGTGGATGGAGGACATGAAGCCGTCATACTGAGCGGCCTTTTCATTCAGAGCCTCCACGATCTCCCGGTAGCTGATGGGATCCAGATATTTCAGGCTCAGATCCTCCAGCTCCCACTTCATCTTCTGCATTCCCAGCCGGTGGGCAATGGGGGCATAGATCTCCATGGTCTCGAAGGACTTCTGCTTCTGCTTCTCCGGGGTCTGGTACTCCATGGTGCGCATATTGTGGAGCCGGTCGGAGATTTTGATGAGGATCACCCGGATATCCTTGCTCATGGCCATGAGCATCTTCCGGAGGTTCTCCATCTGCTCCTCCTCCTTGGAGGTATAGTGGACACGGGTCAGCTTGCTGACCCCCTCCACCAGATCCGCCACTGTGGGAGAGAAGAGCCGGGAGATGTCCTCGTGGGTGGCGGAGGTATCCTCGATGGTGTCGTGGAGGAGAGCCGCCTCGATGGACTCGGAGTCCAGATGCAGCTCCTCCGCCACGATCTGGGCCACCGCCAGCGGGTGGGTGATGAAGGGAGAGCCGTCCTTCCGCATCTGTGGCCCGTGGGCCTTGGCGGCGAACTCGAAGGCGGCCCGGATCTGCTGGAAGTTGGCGCTGGGGTTATAGCGGCGGACGGTGTCCTCCAGCTTGCGGTAGCGCTGCTCCAGATCAGCCCAGACCTCCGGGCGGATCTCCGGCACCAGAGACGCCGGTGCGGTGGTATTCTGGGTATCAGTCATGGTGATCGCCTCCCCGTTTGGGCTGCATGACCTCATGCAGACCCTGTAAGTAACCGGATTCCTCCAAGCGGACGTGTTTCCCCTGGCCGGTGAGTGTGATGGAAATGGTGTCGCCCTCTTGCCGGAGGGTCAGCAGCTGCCGTTCCCGGAACACCTCCAGACAGAAGGCAGTCCGAAGGAAGGGGTCGGCCCCCTCCAGCCGGGCGGACAGCTCCCGCAGCAGCGGCAGGTAGCAGGCGGTGAGCCCATCCGGGGGGACGGTGTGCTCCAGCGCCCGCCACAGCTGCACGCACTGGCTGCGGGAGGGCAGCAGGTGGACCGCCTCCTTGGGCAGGAGCCGGTCGCCCCGCAGACAGCGCTCCAACAGGTGCAGGCACTCATCCTCCCGTGTACTGACGGTGAGGGACGGGCGGATGTCCACCATTTGCAGCTGTACCGTGCGGTTGCCCCGAAATTCGTTGATCTGCAGATAAAAGGCCGCATCCACCCGGCTGCCCGCCGCAACGGGACAGGTGTCGGGGGAGACGGAGAAGAAAATACCGTCGAACTGGCTGCTGCCCTTGCTGAGCCGCAGCTTCAGGTGGCGATTCTGGCCCACGCTCTGCAGCCGCTCCAGCGTGGCGCCCATCAGGCAGAAGAGAGGGCGGGCATTGCCGGCGCCGTAGGGCTCCAGCATCCCCAGAGCCTCCACCTCCGTCAGGGTGACACGGCTGGGACAGGTGAGGGCGGCATCGATCTCCAGACATACCTCCGGCGCTCCGCCGCCCTGATACTCCCGCACCAGCTGGTTCATCCGCTGGCGGAAGGCGGGGATATTGGCGACATCGATGGTGAAGCCCGCTGCCAGCTCGTGACCGCCGAAATCCAGCAGGAGGTCGGAGCAGCGCTCCAGAGCGGCGAAAAGGTTGAAGCCGCCCCAGCTGCGGCAGGAGCCCTTGCCCACGGTGCCGTTTAAGTGGATCATAAAGCTGGGACAGGCGTATTTTTCCGACAGGCGGGAGGCCACGATGCCCACCACCCCTTGGTGCCACGTGTCGGAGGCCAGCACCAGAGCGCTGCGCTCCTGTAGCGGCAGATGGTCGATCTGTTCCACTGCCTGGGCATAGATGGTCTGCTCCACCGCCTGACGCTCCCGGTTCAGGGCGCACAGCTCACGGGCCAACCGGGCGGCCTCCGCCGGGTCCTGACACAGCAGGAGGTCGGCGGCCTTGTCCGCTGCCCCCATGCGGCCGGCGGCGTTGATGCGGGGGGCCAGCACGAAGCCCACCTGCACGGAGGTGATGGCCTTATCCATGAGGCCTGCCTCCTGCAGCAGGGCGTGGAGGCCGATGAAGTCCGACTGGGTGATGCACTCCAAGCCACGGGAGACGATGATGCGGTTCTCCCCGGACATGGGCATCACATCGGCAATGGTGCCGATGGCGGCCAAGGTGCAGTAGCGGGAGAAAAGGGCCTCCTCCCGGCTCTCGCCGCCCAGCGCCAGCACCAGCTTCAGCGCCACGCCGCAGCCCGCCAGATAGGGGAAGGGATAGGTGCAGTCCGGCCGGTGGGGGTCCACCACCGCCGCGGCCCGTGGCAGGGTGTCCTTGCACTCGTGGTGATCGGTGATGACCACATCCATGCCCAGAGAGGCGGCGAAGTCCACCTCCTCCACCCCGGTGATGCCGCAGTCCACGGTGATGAGCAGCTCTACCCCCTGCTCATGGAGGGAGCGGATGGCGTCCTGCCCCAGCCCGTAGCCGTCCTCGATGCGGCGAGGAATATAGTGCAGCACATCGACGCCCCGGCTTTTCAGGTAATCCACCAGGATCACCGTGGCGGTGATGCCGTCCACGTCGTAATCCCCAAACACCGCTATGCGGCGACCCTGACTGATGGCCCGGCTGATGCACTCCACCGCCCGGTCCATGTCCTTCATCAGGAAGGGGGAGCAGGTCAGATCCCGGCCCCGCTCCAGAAAGGCGGCGGCCTCCTCCGCCGTGGAGATGCCCCGTGCCGCCAGTACCTGCGACACCAGCTGGGGATAGCCAGCCTCGCCGAGACGGCGGATATCCGCTTCCTCCGCTGGGGCGATATGCCATTTGGAAAACTTCATCTGCCAGCGCTCCCTTCCGCATACTACTATAATCAACTATTATAACAAATTCGCCGGAAAAGGACAAGCAGAAAGTGCGGCCGCAGCGGGCTTTTTGCGGGGCAAAGGAATGGGAAAACGGTTGCAATGGACGGCGGGAGGGCGTATAATGACTGCATCTGCATAGGAATGAGGAAAAAGCATCATGAGACCTGACGGAACCAGAGTGAAAGACCTGCCGCCGCTGGTGGCGGCCATCCCCTACATCATGCCCAAGCGCTATGATGCGTGGAACTCCATCACCGAGAACGTTGACGAGGAGGCCGTAAAGGCCTACATCCGCCATTGGCGGCGGGAGGGCGTACGCTTGAACCACATGAGTGTCATCATCGCCGCCTACTACCGGGCGGTGCTGGACAATCCAAAGCTGAACTACTTCGTGATGAACGGAAAAATTTATCGGCGCAACCACTTCTGCGTCTCCTTCGTCATTCTCAAGAAGCGATCCGACGGGGTGGTCAACGAGACAACGCTGAAAGTGTATTTGGAGCCGTCGGACGATATTTTCTCCATTGACAGGAAAATTCGGGAGGTTATTGCCGCCAACCAGCATGAGCACCAGTCCAACAGCACCGACAAGTTCGCACGGTTCATGTTCTCCGTGCCGGGGCTGCCAAAGTTCGTGGTGTGGCTGGCGTATCATCTGGACAAACACGGGCTGCTGCCCCGGAAGATCATCGACCTGTCCCCCTTCCACACCAGTATGTTCATCACCAATCTGGCCTCCATCAAGACCAGCTATATCCATCACCACTGCTATGAGTTCGGTACCACCAGCGTGTTCGTGTGCATGGGCAAGCCCGTGCCGGACTACATGGGCGGCGACCTGACCCGGAAGGTGATGCCCATCGGCGTGGTGATGGACGAGCGCATCTGCACCGGATATGAGTATGCGGCGTTTTACAGCGATTTCAAGGGCTACCTCCGGGATCTGAGCCAGCTGGAGACCCCCTTTGACGGCAGCCGCCCCCAAAAGGAGGAGGAAAAGACTCCGGTCGGTGTATCCTGACACCGGGAGGGAGCATAGGATAGACGGCCCCTGCGGGGGCGGGACAGGAGGAGACACCCCATGTATGAAGAGCACATCCGGGCGGCAGCCCGGTCCATGGCGGAGAATATGCAGCGCAGCCCCGTTCCCATGTACGGCAAGGGCCTGCGGCTGCCGGACAAGGGGGCAGTGATCGGACTGCTGAAGGAGATCCGGCGGCTGGTCTTTCCGGCCTACTACGGCGACCCGGAGCTGATGACCCTTCCGGTGGAGGACTACACGGCGCTGCTGCTGGAGCGCATCGAGGGCCAGCTGGCCCGGCAGATCGCTTTGGCCCTGCCGGAGGAGCAGGAGCAGCGGGCGTCGGTGTTGGCCCGTGAGGTGGTGGAGGCCCTGCCCGGCGTGCAGCGGCTGCTGCTGACGGATCTGGACGCCACCTTTGAATCCGACCCGGCGGCGGCCTCCAAGGAGGAGATCCTGTTCGCCTATCCGGGGCTGTTTGCCATTTTCGTATACCGGGTGGCCCATGAGCTGTATCTGCGCCAGATTCCCATGATCCCCCGGATCATGAGTGAGTACGCCCACAGCCGCACGGGCATCGATATTCACCCCGGCGCACAGATCGGCGCCCACTTCTTCATCGATCACGGCACCGGCATCGTGGTGGGCGAGACCACGGTCATCGGGGAGAATGTGAAGCTGTATCAGGGCGTGACGCTGGGAGCGCTGTCCCCTCGGAAGGGCCACGCCAGTCTGCCGGGAAAGCGGCATCCCACCGTGGGCAGCGACGTGACCATCTACTCCGGGGCCTCCATTCTGGGCGGTGAGACCACCATCGGGGATCATGCCGTGGTGGGCGGCAACGCCTTCCTGACGGATTCGGTGGCGGAGGATACTCAGGTGGTGATCCGCACGCCGGAGCCGATCTACCGGGAGCGCAAGCACCGGGAGAAGTGAAATAAGCCCCAGCCGGACGGTGTGCAGCACCGCCCGGCTGGGATTTTATTTCGCCTTGTTTGGCTGCCTCCGATGAGTCACTGTTTTGCCTCCGACGGGTGCCTTTCTGATAGCAGCCCTTTTTTCTGTCTCCGACAGCCTACTTTTTGCCTCCGGTGGGTAACTTTCTTTCGCTGCTGAAGGAGAGTTACCCGCCGGAGGCATAAAAGAAAAACTGATGGCAAAAAATACGCCGCCGGTGGCAATAAACAGCCCCCTCTGCAGACAAAAAGGAAGAGACGATGTCTCCATCGTCTCTTCCTTTTTAACATGTGCAGCATGAGCACTTACAGCACCGTGATATGGACGCACCGGGCGTCACAGCGGCGCAGGGCAATGACGGCATCCAGCACCTCATAGGCCACCGGATCACCCAAGGGACTGACCTGCACCGCCCGGACGATCGTGCCGGGGATGAAGCCCAGCTCCAGCAGCCGCTGACGCTGGGAGTGCGTCACAGCCCGGATGGCGGCCCACCGGCCCGCCGGCAGGGTATCCAGCGTATCTGCCACGGAAAAGACCTCCTTTTAGGGGAGTGGTCTATCCTATGCCGCCTGTAGGGCGGCGGTCACAGCCACGTCTCGTCGAAGCCATAGGGCAGCAGCTCCTTCAGGGCGAAGTGCTTGGCCTCCCCCTTGCCGTTGAGGCAGATGACCTCCATCTGGGGGGCGAACTCCTGCATCACCTGCCGGCAGGAGCCGCAGGGGACGCAGTAGTCCTCGCTCTTCCCAGCGATGACGATGCGTTTGAAGTCCCGATGGCCCTCGCTGATGGCCTTGAAGATGGCGGTGCGTTCGGCACAGATGGTGAGACCGTAGGCGGCATTTTCAATGTTGCAGCCGGTGAACACCGTGCCGTCGCTGCACTCCAGCGCCGCACCCACGGGAAAATGGGAATAGGGGCTGTAAGAACGGTCCAGCATGGCAATGGCGGCCCGGCACAGTTCCTGTTCTGTCATGGGATGACCTCCTTTTGCACTTAGGTGGGAAAGCCCTTTTGGGGCCATTGTAGCGCATTTTGCCCGGCCCGTCAAGGCAGGCCTCAGTCCTCCAGCAGCAGGCGCAGTGCATCATCCGTGGGAAGCTCCAGCTCCGGCACGGCGGCGTTCAGATCCTGTACCTGCTGGGCGGTGAGGGAATAGACACCGTCCTCGTCCGGCTCCAGTCCCTGCTGGGACAGCCACTGGCGGGCCTGCTGGGCCAGCTCCGGGTGGCCCGTGAGCACATAGTCCGCCGGGCCGGAGGATTCCTGCCTCTCTGTGCCGCCGGAGGCAAAGGTCAGACCGCCGTCAGAGGGGGTGACCTCATCGCTGAAAGTATCCTCGTTGGCGCCCACAGAGTTGTTGGCGGAGGAATCCGGCAAAATACCGCTGAAGGGAGAGTCGCTGCCCTTCTCCACCTGATAGCGTACCAGATAGACGCCCAGCACCACCACAAGACACGCCGCCATGCCCATGACGGCCCGCAGCCACGGCGACCGCCGTCGATGCTGGGGCGTGGCGTGGACACGGTTCATGATATCCGGAAGCAGGTCATCCAGGACGGGATCGGTATCGGCCCGCAGGGCCTGCTCCATGGCCAGCAGCTGCCGGTAGTAGCTGCGGCAGCCGGGACAATCCCGCAGATGGGCGAGTACGGCGTCTTGTTCCGGGCCGACCAGCTCCCCGTCCAGCAGGGCCTCGATCTGTTCCTGATTGCAGTGCATACTCACCCCTCCTTTCCATTTGGTAAGACGGCAGAGTCGGGAAAGAAGTTCCCCTGCCGCAGTAGAATTTCACGCAGCTGGCGGCGGGCACGGCTGATGCGGGATTTCACCGTGCCGCTCTCCAGTGACAGGGCCTGTGCGATCTCGTCGTAGCTCAGCTGCTGTACCACCCGCAGCAGCAGCACCTGCCGGTGTTCCGGTGACAGCTGATCCAGCGCCCTTTGCAGGGCCTCCTGCTGCTCTCTCTGCTCCGCCAGAAGCTCCGGCTGCTGGGGATCCGTCCGCTCCGGCGCCTCCTCCAGCGGGAGGTTCCCCAGATGGTGCTTTTCCCGACGCAGGAAGTCGATGGCGGCATTGGTGGTAAGCCGGTACAGCCATGAGGAGAAGCGGCTGTCGCCCCGGAAAGCCGGCAGGCCACGCCATGCCGCCAGAAAGGCGTCCTGCGTCACCTCACGGGCATCCTCGGCGCTGCCGCACATCCGCAGTGCCAGCCGGTACACCGGCCCTTCGTAGGCCACCACCAGCTGCTCGAAGGCGTCTGCGTCACCGTGTCTGGCACGGGCGATCCACTGCTGCTCGGTCATTTCAGGTCCCTCTTGATGCCGGCGGTGATGCGCTCCATATCCTCCAGCGTGTTCATCCGCACGATCTGTTCCTTATAATAGTTGGCGTGGGGAACGCCCTTGAGATACCATGCGTACTGCTTCCGGGCCTCCAGCATGGCGATATGCTCCCCTTTATCCTCGGCGGCCAGACGGATCTGCCGCACGGCCACATCGCAGCGCTCTGCCAGCGGCGGCAGCGGCGGGACGGGACGGCCCTCCAGCGCCGCCTGGGCCTGCTGAAAGATCCACGGGTTGCCGAAGCTGCCCCGGCCGATCATGGCGGCGTCAGCGCCGGTAAAGTGGAGGATGGCCACGGCATCCTCCGCCGAGAACACGTCGCCGTTGGCGATAACGGGGATGGACACCGCCTGCTTCACCTGACGGATAGTGACCCAGTCCGCCTGTCCGGCGTACATCTGGGTGCGGGTGCGACCGTGGACGGCCACCGCCGACACCCCTGCCTGCTCCAGCATCCGGGCCAGCTCCACGGCATTGATGCTGCCCTTGTCCCAGCCCCGGCGCATTTTCACCGTCACCGGCACCGGGCAGACCTTCACCACCGCCTCAGCAATGCGTGCAGCCCGCTCCGGGTCCTTCATCAGGGCGGAGCCGTCACCGTTGGAGACCACCTTGCCCACGGGACAACCCATGTTGATGTCAATGAAGTCGGCGCCGGACAGCTCGGCGGCCATGCAGGCGGCTTCCGCCATGCAGGCGGCGTCGCTGCCGAAGATCTGCACCCCGGCAGGATGCTCCCCCGGCCCCAGACGCAGCAGACTGCGGGTCTTGCGGTCCTGATAGCACAGGGCCTTGGCGCTGACCATCTCGGTGACGGTAAGCCCTGCCCCCAGCTCCCGGCAGATCTGGCGGAAGGCCAGATCGGTGACCCCGGCCATAGGGGCCAGGACCAGCCGGGAATCCACATGGATGCGGCCGATGTTCATGGTGTCTCCTCGCTTTCGGGTGATATTGCTCCCCAGTATAGCACATGGCGGGAAAAAAGAAAAGACGGGGAAAAAGAAACCGGAGGGGAGTACCGCTCCCCTCCGGCAGGTGTCATATTTTTTCCGGAAGAGCCAGATCGTCGGTGCGGACCCATTCCTCCACGTCCACCACGGTGAACTCCTCCGGCGTCCGGCGGATCACCACGCGGGCCAGCCCCGCATTGATGACCATGCGGCGGCACATGGGGCAGGAGGTGGCGTCCGTCAGCAGCTCTCCGGTCTGGGCATTGCGGCCCACCAGATACAGCGTACCGCCCACCATGTCCCGGCGGCTGGCGGAGATGATGGCGTTGGCCTCGGCGTGGACGCTGCGGCACAGCTCATAGCGCTCGCCCCTCGGCACCTGCATGGCCTCCCGTGTGCAAAAGCCCATGTCCACGCAGTTTTTCCGCCCACGGGGGGAGCCGTTGTAGCCGGTGGAAATGATCTCGTCGTTCTTGACGATGATGGCGCCGTAGACCCGGCGCAGACAGGTGGCACGCTCCAGAACGGTCTGGGCGATGTTCAGGTAGTAGTTCTCCTTGCTGATGCGGTTCATAACTTCCCCTCCTGACGGAATTTTTCCTCATTATATCGGATTCCCACCGGCGACGCAAGCATAAAAAATTTACATTTTTTGCCCGCTGCCGCCCCTCGACCGCCATTGACAAACAAAAGTGTGCGGGGGTATAATACAAGCACACCCGTGTATATGAAAGGAGATCATGAACATGGCATTTTTTGAAGAACTGGGCAAGAAGGCACAGGCCGTCGCCGGCGTAGCGGCGGAAAAGGCCAAGGATCTGGCGGGCGTCGCCTCCGAGAAGGCGAAGAGTGTTTCGGATTCCGCCAAGGCCAGCATGGAGATCATCTCCGAGCAGCGTGAAATGGAAAAGAATTACCGTGCCATCGGTGAGTGGTTCGTGTCCGAGTATGAGGGCGAGGTCCCCGATGCCGTGAAGGATGTGGTGGCCGCCGTCATCGCCTCTAAGGAGCGCATCGGTGAGCTGGAGGCCGCCAAGGCTGCCAAGAAGGAAGAGGAGTCCTGCCCCTGCAGCTGCCAGGAGCAGCCTGCTGGGGAGGAGACCCAGCAGAAGGTCTGCCCCGTGTGCGGCGAGTCCTCCGACGGTAAGTTCTGCCCCAAGTGCGGCGC
>ERZ772876.1542-NODE-1542-length-23022-cov-5.570166_pt1 | contig 23022 bp, 26 predicted proteins | sample MGYA00580584_ERZ772876 | MGnify/ENA primary metagenome ERZ772876 (study PRJEB29015, sample SAMEA2737728) | human gut metagenome | biome: human gut; feature: human-associated habitat; material: faeces | place: China | collected 2012 ... | reverse complement strand
AGAAAGGTTATATCTAGCGTAACCTACTTTGGCATAATTAGAAATCGTATGAAAAAACTGTTCGAAACTCCAGATTTGCTTTTCCATGCTCGCTTTCTCGGTATTACCTATATTATGCAGATATATCCAAAAAATGTGCCCGAATAATTATATAGCAGTGCTATTTTTCTGGGAGGTGATTAGCATGAGTAAGAGTGAAGATACAAAACAACTGATTTTAGAAACAGCCAAAAAGGAGTTCATGGAAAAGGGATATAACGATGCTTCCGTTCGCAGTATTGCAAAACAAGCTGGGCTGACCACTGGCGCAATTTTTCGGTATTTTGCCGATAAAGAAAGCCTGTTTGCCGCACTTGTGTCACCAGTTGCGGATCATATGTTGGATTTGTATCGCAAAGGCGGAGAACGGGGCTTCGCTTCTCTGACAGATGGCCATCCGGAAAATATGTGGAATATTTCTGATGAGGTTATTTCCGTACTGGTGGAGTACATTTTCGCAAACAAGGACGCTTTCTACCTGCTTATCAGCCAGTCTGCCGGAAGCGCCTACGAAAGCTTTGTGGATCAGCTTATTGAGGAAGAAGAAAAACAGACTTATACCTTTCAGCAGGAGATGATTCGCCAGGGCTATTCGTGCCGTCCATTGACGCTGGACGAAATACATATTCTATTTTCTGCACAGTATTATGCGTTCTTCGAGATTGTGCGTCATAAGCTGGAAAAGGACGAAGCACTTGACAGAATACATCTCATTGCAGATTTTTTCGGTAGTGCGTGGAAATTGTACTTTGTGTGAGGAGGTGTTTTATGCCCATTAGTTAGCATACTCTAACTCTCGTCTTTTGTACCCGCCAAACATATTTTGAAAGGAGTTCTCTACATGAATACTATAACTGAAAAGAAAAGATTTACCACGCGGGACGTGATGGTAATTGCGGCTATGATGGTCTTGACATTTGTGGTATATGGAGCGGTTGGCACTCTGACGCTTCCGTTTCCGTTCCTGTACCTTTACTGCTCTGCCGGTATTCAAGAATTTTTCTGTGCAACCTTTTATCTTGTTGTTGCTAACCGACTGAACAAACACGGGATTTTGATGGTGTGGAGCACCGTGTTTGGCATCATCAGTGCATTGGGCGGCTATGTATTCCTGCTTCCGTATTTTCTGCTGGTGGGTGTGATTTGTGAGCTTGCCATGCTGGGTAAAGATAGCTACCGGAAACCCTTACGCAACGCCATCGGGTGGTCTTGTTATGGCCTCGGCATGATTATCGGAAACACTGTTCCGATCTGGGCTGCTTGGGAAAGTTATGTGGCAAAGGCATCCACGGAAGGCTTTTCTCAGGAAGTCTTTGATATGCAACTCAATATGCTCTCCAGCCCGTGGCACATGATTGGAGCCTGTGCGATCACGGTAGCTCTTGCCCTGCTTGGCTGCCTCTTTGGACAGCGGATCTTGAGGCGCCATTTCCAGAAAGCAGGAATTGTAAAGTGATGGAAGCCGTAATTAACAACACAAAACTGATCCGCCGTGTCAACATTTTTGCGCTTTTGATATTGGCTGTTTGTGTCTGCGCCGTGGCTTTTCTCTGCAAAAACATGTGGCTGCATATTGCCTGCACCGCCGCACTGTTTCTTGTGATGACAATATTCGGGTATTGGGGAAAGGGACTGAAATTCTTAGTAGCTTTCCTCATTAGCTGCGGATGGCTTACATTCAATGTGCGCCATGGTATCAATATTCCATCCCCCATGCTTTTTACTTTCCTGATCGAACTGATCCCCGTCTTTATGGCGGTCTATCTTGTTTCACAGGCTCCATCGGGCAAGCTGACTGCTGCCCTCCGGCAACTGCCGCTTCCGTCTTCCGTAAGGCTGACGGTGATTGTCATACTGCGTTTTGTTCCAACGGTGACTTCGGAGTTTTCTGATGTGCTGGATGCCATGAAGACGCGCGGACTTCTGCTCTCTCCGCTTCAAGTGGTTTTACATCCGCTTAACACCTTTGAATATGTGGTCGTACCGATGGTGTTTCGCTCCTTGAAAATTGCAGACGAATTGGCGGCATCCAGCGTTGTTCGCGGGATTGAGAGTCCCTACAAGAAGGAAGGCTACTACTTAAACAAGATGGCTGTAAGCGATGGCGTCATGATTGCGCTGTTTATTTCAACAGCGGCCATGTGTATCTTGGTGTGAGGTGAGAAATTGAATCCAGCGATTGAAATTAAAAATCTCAGTTTCTCCTACGGAGACACGGAGAATCAGTTGAAGCATATCAATCTCAGCGTAGAAAAGGGGGAGGTCATCGTATTGACGGGCCCCTCCGGCAGCGGAAAGAGCACTTTGACCCGCGTGATAAATGGACTGATCCCCTATTTCTTCACGGGAGAGCTCAGCGGCGAAGTATGGCTATTCGGGAAGAACATGGCGGAGATTCCCTCATGGGAACGAGGTAAGTATGTCGGGAATGTATTTCAGGACCCGCGTAGCCAGTTCTTTGCCAATGAGGTAGCAGGCGAAATTGCCTTTGGCTGCGAAAACTACGGTGTCCCTCATGACGAGATCGTGAAAAGAGTTCAGGACGCAGCGGAGGCATTGAGCATTACGGACCTTTTAGAACAGAAGGTTCGATACCTCTCTTATGGTAGCAATCGCCTCTGCGGAGGCGATTGACCCGGATATCTATGTGATGGACGAACCCTCTGCCAATCTGGATATGGGCGCTACGGAGGATTTTGCAGCGTTTGTTTGTCTTTTGAAAAAGCAAGGAAAGACGATTCTGATTGCAGAGCATCGGCTTTATTATCTGCGTGATATAGCAGATCGGATCGTCTATTTGAATAAGGGTGAAATCGTCAGCGTGATGACGCCGCAGGAAATGAATATTCTGCCCCATGCGCAGGTTTTCGAGTGGGGGCTTCGCAGTATGGAACTCTTGAACTTGCCATTCTCTGCTAATAGTGGTAAGGAAACTGAACAGAAGCCTTTGTTAAGCGTTGAGAGACTACACAAGCGGTTCGGCTTGCATGAAGTGTTGAAGGACGTTTCGTTTTCCTGCTCACCGGGAGAAATCGTTGCGATTGTAGGCCCCAATGCTGCCGGAAAGAGCACGTTGGGGAAACTGCTGTCAGGGCTTCTGAAGGAGGACGGCGGTACGATCCGCTTTGCGGAAAAGCCATTGAAAAAGAGCAGACGGCGCGAAATGATTTGGTATATCATGCAGGATTTGGACAGTCAGTTATTCGGAGAAAGTCTGACCGATGAACTTTTGACAGGCAAAAAAGTAACGCCCGCATTGAAGCTGCGGGCGGACGAGTTGCTGACGCTCTTGAATTTGGCAGAGTTTGCAGACCGGCATCCGGCAACCCTGTCAGGAGGACAAAAACAGCGTCTTGCTTTGGCTGTCGCTCTGTTGAACGAAGCGCCGGTCATCGTTCTGGACGAGCCTACCAGTGGCTTGGATGGTCGCAATATGCGATCTGTCAGCAAACAGCTTCGTGCGCTTGCAGAAAAGGGGCATATTATTCTTATGATTACTCACGACTTGGAATGTGCCCTTGCCACTTGCAGCCGTGCGCTTGTGATCCGAAACTGCACATTGGCGGATGATTTTCAAATTGATAACGCAGAGCGGCTTATGGCCGCCATGCGGGAATAACAGGAGGAGCCATGGAAAAGGAAAGAAAATCCAGCGCTGCTTATTTAATGCAGTTGGCTGGAAAATATAAACTACATCTGCTTGTATCTGCCCTGTTCGGAATTGCCAGCGCATTATGCTCGTTTATCCCGTATGTCATGGTGTATCGCAGCATTTTGGTTTTGCTGGGCGGTGAAGGAGACGCTTTGCACTATGGGCTGATTGCCGCAGCGGCGATTGCAGGGAAATTCCTCTGCTCCATCCTTTCCGGGACATTTTCTCACATTGGAGCCTTTAACACGCTATACAACGTGCGCACGCAGATCAGCAGGCACATTGCAAAGGTGAATTTGGGGTTCTTCACCGATCACGCATCGGGCGAGATCAAGAAAGTCATTATTGAGGATGTGGAACGAATTGAAAAATTCCTGGCCCACCAAATTCCGGACGTGACCTCTGCCGTATGCGTGCCTGTGATCGTATTCATTCATCTGCTGACAATCAATGTCACCATGGCCTTATGCCTGCTGGTGCCGGTAGTGCTGGGGCTTATCATTCAAGGGGCGGCAATGGCGATTACCGGGAAGCAGATGCCGACCTACCATCGCCTGCTGGAAAAGCTGAACACAGCAATTATGCAGTTCATCAACGGGATGCCCGTGATGAAAGCCTACAATATGACGGCAGAGAGCTACCGGGACTATGCGGATGCGGTAGAAGAATACAATGCGTTCTGGAAACGCTGCACCAAAAGTCAGGGATATACTTACGGCCTGTTTGTGGCATTGGTTGAAAGCGGAATCCTTTTTGCCCTGCCATTGGGCGGTCTACTCTACTTCCGGGGGACATTGCCCGTGCAGGATTATTTGTATTTTATGGTCATGAGTATGGTGTTTCTTTCCAGCCTGCTCAATCTGATGAATCTTGCCATGATGTTCAGTCAGATTATGAGCGGCGTTGGGCGAATCCAGACCATTATGGAGCTGCCATGCACAACAGAGGGAACGGAGACTTTAGATCGCGCACAGCCTCATAGCGTGAGCTTTGAGGATGTTACTTTCCGATATGACAAAACCGATGTGTTGAAAAACATCTCGTTATCTCTGCCGGCAGGTAGCCTGACTGCTTTTGTTGGCGCTTCCGGGGCTGGAAAAACCACCGCCGCGCAGCTTATCCCCAAGTTTTGGGAAGTCGCGGAAGGTAGCATATGCATCGACGGAAAGAATATTTTAGAATTGAAGAACGATAATCTGATGGACTTGGTGTCCTTTGTATTTCAGGAAACCTTTACGCTACATGACAGTATTTATGAAAATATCGCCATCGGAAACAAAGAAGCTACGCCCCAGCAAGTAGAAGATGCTGCAAGAGCCGCGCAGATCCACGATTTTATTATGAGCCTTCCGAACGGCTACAAAACCAAACTGGGCGAGGACGGCGTAAAGCTTTCGGGAGGAGAGAAGCAGCGCATTTGCATTGCGCGGGCAATCCTGAAAGATTCTCCCATCATTATCTTCGATGAAGCGACCAGTTTTGCGGACATGGAAAACGAACATAAAATCCAGCTTGCTTTATCGTGCTTGCTGAAAGGAAAAACCACCATTATGATCGCTCACCGTCTTCACACGATTACGGGAGCAGATCAGATTTGTGTGTTCCATGAAGGACGCCTTTTAGAGAAAGGAAAACATGACGAGCTGGTGTCAAAGGGCGGGCGGTATGCCGATATGTGGCGCAGTTATACGCAGGAGGTGACAGCATGAATTACACATTCAAAATGATTCGCCAGGTTGCCGGTAAAAATATAAAGTCTCTGTATTTACCTATCGTGCTGTCCTGTCTGGACGCACTGTTGCACATGGGGATGTTCAACGCAATGGTTTTGACGATTATCGAGCTGATCGGCGGCATCTTTACGGTGCAAAAACTGACCTTGTACAGCGTGATCCTTGTGCTGCTGTTTTTGTTGAGGGCTATCCTGTTTTCCGTAAACTATACGCAGGTACAATATCGCGGCGCAGATATTTCGGCGCAGCAGCGCCTTGCTCTCGGCGATCATATCCGCAGCCTGAATCTTGGATATTTCAACAAGAACAGCATCGGCCGCCTCATGAATACGCTGACTACAGATATTACTGACTTTGAACAGGTTTTGACACATTCTCTGGCGAGTTTGATAAAGGTGCTGTTCTTCAGCGCTCTGGCTCTCCTGTTTGCCTTTATGGTTTCATGGCAGTATGGACTGATTGCTACGGTGCTGATCCTGATTGCGTTCCCTTTGATGCGTCTGAGTGGAGCGATGTCACAGAAATACGGCGGCAGGCAGCGGGCAAGCGTTAGTCGTGTGATCTCCCGCATTATGGAGTACATCAATGGAATCAGAACCTTTAAGCTCTATAACATGACAGGCGAAAAGTTTCAGCGCCTTGACGATAGCTTTACCTCCTTAAAAAAAGATTCCGTAAAACTGGAACTCTCGATTATGCCTTTTTCTATCTCCTTCAGTTTTGTGACCTCGTTGATTCTTCCGGCAGCGTTAATTCTGGCTCCGGCCTTATATCAGACGGGAGCAATCGACACACAGCGCATGATCGCCCTACTGATGATCGGCGTTTCTCTTTCCAGTATGATGGCGACGCTCGGCAGTCTATACCCTGAATTAAAATATCTCGGCAAGGCGGCGGAGAACATCTTGCAGACACGGCAGGAAGCACCTTTGCCCTATCGTGAAGAGGCTGCACAGCTTTCATTCTTCGATGTCATCTTTTCTCATGTGGATTTTGCCTATGAGATGGGCGTTCCCGTGCTGCGGGATGTTTCGTTTTCTGTAAAGCCGGGAACGACGACGGCTTTGGTGGGGCCCTCCGGCAGCGGAAAAACCACAATCATCAGTCTGATTTCCCGATTTTGGGATGTGTCGAAGGGCTCCGTTACGATTGGCGGTTGTGATATTCGGGAACAGTCACCGGATGCACTGGCCGAGAAAATGGCCATCGTCTTTCAGGACGTTTATCTGCTGCATGGCACCATAGCGAACAACATCCGGGCGGGAAAGCCGGGTGCGAGTATGGAGGAAATCATCGCGGCAGCAAAGGCGGCGCAATGCCACGAGTTTATTTCGGCATTGCCGGACGGCTATGAAACCATGGTGGGCGAAGGCGGCAATACGCTCTCCGGCGGCGAGAAGCAGCGAATTTCCATTGCCCGCGCCCTCATCAAGAGCGCTCCTATCGTCCTGTTGGATGAAACTACGTCCAGCTTGGATGCAGACAACGAGAAAGAAATTCACAAGGCGTTAGACGCATTGATGAAAGACAAGACGGTGATTGTCATTGCGCATCGTCTCAACACGATCATCAGGGCGGATCAGATTCTTGTTCTGGACAAAGGAATAATCAGTGAGCGCGGAAACCACAAGGAGCTTTTGGCACAAAACGGATGGTATGCCCGTATGATTTCAGAGCAGACAAAGGCGCGGGAGTGGAGCATTACCTGACGCCGCACGCAAAAGATACTTAATCCTATGAAGGAGATGATAATGTCAGATGTAAGAGAACGGCTGTTGGCGGGAAACCCTTGGAAGTTGATGATAACCTTATGTGTGAGCACAAACTTCTAAGGAAAATGCAATGGGAACTCGAAGCAAGCACAACATGATTTACAGGAAGTGAACATGAAACTTCATACATCAGGCGAGGATTATTTGAAGACGATATTTGTTTTGTGGAAAGAGAAAGGCTATGCAGACGAACAGGCCGTACAAAAGCTGAAACGAGCGCAACAGCAGAAAATTCAGTCCGAACACACTCCCCCCCAATCAAAGAAAAAACGAATCGACTTTGAACGTTAAGCTACGATTAGATGCAACATTTTTTACGGACAAGAGAAATCGTCATAACACAATTAGCGAGGCCGGCCATGTGCGAACACCGGCCGACCTCATATCATTAATTTACTTTTATCATACGGTAGCCCACACCAATATGTGTTTGGATGTATTGCGGGGACTCCTCTGTTGGCTCCAGCTTTTTCCGCAGTGTTGCCATAAATACCCGCAGGGAAGCCACATCGTTATCCCAACTGCGGCCCCAGATATTTTGTGTGATAAAGGTATGGGTCAGTACCTTGCCGACATTCTTGGACAGCAGACACAACAGCTTATACTCAATGGGTGTCAGGTGAAGTTCGTTTTCATCCAGATAAGCGCATCCCCCGGCATAATCCACTTTCAACTTACCATTCACAAATACAGAACTGGCAGTAAACATCTCTGCCGTCATCAGAGAGAGTCTTCGCTGCGTCACCCGAAGTCGAGCCAATAATTCTTCAACAGAAAAAGGTTTTGTCAGATAATCGTCAGCTCCGGCATCCAATGCATGAATCTTGTCATTATCTTCACTTCTGGCGCTAATTACAATGATGGGGGTATTGGACCAGGAGCGTACCGTTTGAATGACTTGAACGCCATCCATATCCGGCAAGCCCAAATCCAGCAAGATGATTTCAGGATGGTGCGATGTGGCCTCCATAATGGCTGTCGAGCCACTGGGCGCTACCACATAACGATAATCATTTGTTTTCAATGTGGTTGTAATGAGATTTCGTATAGATGGATCATCCTCAACCACTAATATCAAAGGTTTATTCATGAAGTTCTACCTCCCCGGCGGGTAATGTAAATGTGAACACAGTGCCATTTGGCTGATTGTCTGATACGGAAATCGTGCCGCCGTGGGCGGTCACAATGGACTTACAGAGGGACAGCCCCAATCCAAGGCTTCTGCGGCTGTCGACCACTTTATTGGCCCCACTATAAAACATATCGAAAATACGGGGTTTCTGCTCATCGGGAATCCCAGGGCCGTTGTCGGAAACGGAAACCGTGACCCATTGCTCTTTTTGATCGGTATGTATTTCAATTACTGAACCGACAGGGGTATATTTGATGGCGTTGTCAACCAAATTGATAATCACCTGAACGATCAGCTTCGCATCAATGTGGGCAAGGATAAAGTCTTTACCGCTGGTCACACGAATGGTGTGTTCTTTACTCTTTCTGTTGATGTGCTTCAGTGCTTCAGAAACGACCTCATCCATGAGTTCGATACTCCGAGTTAGATTGACCTGTCCGCCCTCAATTCGTGTGACTGCCAACAGGTTTTCAACGAGATTAATCAGCCACATGGAATCGTCATAAATATCGGTAAAGGTCTGCTCCCGCAATGCATCATCCATCTTTTTATAATTTGCAAGCAAATTGTCTGCGCTGCCAGAAATCGCTGTCAAAGGGGTTCGAAGATCATGAGAGATTGCCCGCAGCAGGTTAGCACGAAGCTGTTCATTTTGCGCCAGAACAGCCGCTTCCTCTTTTTCTTTGGCGTTTTTGATGTTTTCAAGTGCCAAAGCGCACTCGCCCAGAATAGAGAGGAGTACGCTGTTTTCGAAAGAGTCCAGCGGAATACCGTTCACCGCAATACCAGCCACTCCATATACATGCTGGTTGACCCGAATCGCAAGGTATAAACACTTTGCACTGGATAATGTATCTGTTGTGGCACCGGCGTGTTTATTGTTTCGGAAGACCCAATCGGCGACTGCTTTCTCGTTCTCAGAAATTAAATCTTCCTGAATGCTATTAACAGCACGAAAAACGTTAGGGGTGGCAAGTTCTTTACCATCAGACAGGTAGACGACAATATCTTTTTTCAGCAGCTTCATGAGCTGCCCTGCCGTAGCGGTGATTACCGCATTCTCATCCTGCTCTTTTTGCAGAAGCTGGTTGGTTTCAAAAAGAATCTTTGTACGGTAAGCTGTATGGGCAGATTGTTTCGCATTTTCTTTCAGCCGGGTAGCGAGAGATCCGGAAAGCAGTGTTACTATAAACATAATGGTAAAGGTAACAATATAGTTCGGATCGTCAAAATGGAATGTCAGTCTCGGAGTGGTAAAAAAGAAATTGAAAACCAGCACACTGACAACCGAGGTCAGAATCCCGCACAGTCGGTTGGTTGTGATTACAGCGGTCACAAGTACGCCTAATATGTAAACTGCGATAATATTACTCTCCGTGAACCCAAGAGCGTCAAAGCCACAGCCAATCAGTGTAGCTGCCAGCAATACGACTATACTCTTCAGAACATCACGCAGGGGCATCGCATCTACCTGCGCCTTTCTCTTTTTTTCCTGATAGCTGGTTCCTGTGCTGGCATCCGGTATCACATGAATATCCAGATTAGGTACGCTGGAAATCAGGCGTTCCGTCAAGGTGGGCTTGCTGAAAATATTCTTTCGTGCAATGGTACTTCGTCCAATTACGATTTTTGAGATGCCGGAAAGACGGGCAAATTCCGCAATCTGATAAGGCACGTCATCGCCATAACTTGTCTCAATCGCAGCGCCAAGTTGCTGGGCCAGACGCTTATTATCCTGCAAACGCTTTTTATCATCGTCACTCATCGCCGCTGTATTTGGCGTTTCCACATAAAGAGCGGTAAATGTTCCCCGAAAGGCTCTTGCCATCCTTGCAGCAGTCCGAATGATTTTTGCGTTGGATGGCGACGAGGAAAGACATGCCAGAATGCGCTCGTCTGTATGGTAATCGCCTCGGCTCTGTACTCTGGCGCTTTCCGTCAGCAAGTTCACCCGGTCAGCGCACCGACGGAGGGCGATTTCCCGCAATGCGGTGAGATTTTCCAGCGTGAAAAAATTAACTGTTGCCCGCTGCGCCTGATCTTCCCGGTACACATTTCCACTTGCCAGTCGTTCCAGCAACTCCGCAGGCTCAATATCCACCAGTTCTACCTGATCTGCTTGATCAAAGGTGGAATCCGGAATGCGCTCCCGCACAAGAATTCCGGTGATAGAGGCTACTGTATCGTTGAGACTCTCGATATGTTGGACATTTACAGTCGTATAGACATCAATTCCAGTATTTAGCAGTTCCTGAATATCCTGATACCGCTTCGTGTGCCGACTGCTTTCGGCGTTGGTATGGGCCAACTCATCCACCAGTATGAGCTGGGGATTTCGCTTGAGCGCAGCATCAATATCAAATTCACGAAGGGTCATTCCTTCGTAAGCAACTTGTTTCACAGGAAGCTGCTCCAAGCCGTCCAGAAGTGCCATCGTCTGGGGTCGGGCATGGGGTTCTATGTATCCAGCAACCACATCGATGCCACGCTCCTTAGCCTGATGAGCCGCCTGAAGCATGGCATAGGTCTTTCCGACACCTGCGGCATAACCGAAAAAGATTTTGAGTTTTCCGCTTTTCTTAGTGGATGCATCGTTACGGATCGCACGAAGAAGCTGATCCGGATCTTGTCTTGGCAGTTCCATTTTAACCCTCCTATCTGTCACTCAAGTAAAAGCGATTCCCTTTTTCAATATTATAACACACAACGTCAAAACCTACATCTGCGACGGATCCACGGCAAATTTGTTCAGGCATCCAATGAAAAAATCGATGACAGGTGATTTTTTGGAATCCCTCCATAGTGCTATTTGTGTGATTTGATTCTGGGTAATCGGCTCAATGGGCAAGTCAGCATATTCCATCACAACCGGGGCGCAACGAAGAAGCACCATCCGTGCATTATAATGAGTTTTTTTTGATATGTCTGTATTCTCTGGTAAAAAAATGATGTCCAATTTGTGTGTTTCCAGTTCTCTGCACAATTCACTTTCTTCCCCGCTGAAAATATGGATAGAGACATCTGGATGCTGCTTTCCGTAAGTCTCGAAAGTATCTGCGAGACCGCCTGCCATGAATGGGTTGGAAAACCCAATTCGCAAGCTGTTTTCGCCGTAAGTCAGAGCAGTTTCTTGTCTATTCCAATTGTTTTCCAGAAAAACATCCAGTTTTTCATCAGAAAATACCCAAAAATAAATATGGCTGATGTACTTACAAGTAAAATAACATCCTGCATGGATTCACCCCCCAATTCCTTTTTGAAATCAAGTATGAAAGCACTTTTGCAAATTTCTGTTACTTCCCAACGCCAACATGGTATCTCCTGCTTTCAGCACTGTGTCTGAAGAAATAGATAACTCCAGCTTGCCGCTTTTCTTGATTCCCATAATGTTAATGTTGAATTTTTTACGAATATCAAGCTCTCCAATCGAATGGTCCGCCCAATCTTTGGGAATGGGAATCTCAAACATGGCATGATTTTCATCCAGTTCTATGTAATCGAGAATGTGATCCGCACTGTAACGGATTGCTGTCCACTTTGCGAGCTGTTTTTCCGGGTAGACTACTTCATTTGCACCGTTACGCAGCAAAAATTTTTCCTGAACATCAGTTGCAGCTCTGGAAACTACAAACCTCGCTCCTAATTCACTGAGCAGAGAAGTTGTTTCCAATGAACTTTGAAAGTTGTTGCCGATGGCCACAATGCATACATCATAGTTGCGAACACCGAGAGATTCCAAGAAATCGGCATTCGTACTGTCTCCAATCTGTGCATTGGTAACAAGGGGCAGAACAGCCTCTACACGTTCCTCCGAAATATCTACCGCCATCACCTGATGACCCAAATGATTTAAGTGCAGGGCAATACGCTTTCCAAATCGCCCCAGACCAATTAGAAGAATTGATTTCATAATGTCTCCTTTATCCTACTGTTATTTTTTCCTTTGGCAGTTTTGATACTTTCTTTTGTGCACTGGACAAGGCCGCAAAAATCAATGTAAGGCCACCTACTCGCCCAAAAAACATCAGCAGAATCAAAACACTCCGTGAGAGCAGATTCAGTTCCGGTGTAATCCCCAGAGACAGGCCGACTGTGCCAACAGCCGAGGCAGTTTCAAAAAGGCAGGTAAGCATGGGAAGTCCTTCGGAAACGCTGATGATAAGGCCACCGGTACAACATAGCGTAATATACATTAGCGAAATTGTCGCTGCGTTTTTTACGACATCATCATCGATGCGACGTCCAAAGAGGTGTGCATTTTCTCTGCGCCGAAAGGTGGAAATCGCAGTAGTCAGCAAAACAGCAATGGTTGTTGTTTTCAAACCGCCTGCGGTAGACCCGGGACTACCGCCGATCAGCATCAGCGCAATGGTGATAAATTGTCCCGCCTCACTCAAATCCGTTAAATCCACCGTATTAAAACCCGCCGTTCGTGGTGTCACGGCTTGAAAAAGAGAAGATAAAAGCCGTTCCTTTCGGGGAAGATCAGCAAACTCAAAAAAATAAAAGTACATTGCCGGAGCGATCAATAAAACCGCTGTGGTACAAAGAATCACCTTGCTCTGCATCCGGTATTTGTGCAAATGCAATCGATTTGTCCGAATATCATCCCAAGTCAGAAAGCCGATGCCGCCAAACACAATTAAGAACATAATAGTAAAGTTTATGACTGGATTTGCTGCATAGCTGGTCAGGGAGGAAAAGGGGGTGCGCACACCCAACAGATCAAAGCCTGCGTTGCAAAAAGCGGACACGGAATGAAACAGTGCCATCCAAAGGCCAATTTTCCCGAAATCACGGCAAAACACCGGTGCCATCACGGCTGCACACAGCAGTTCCATCACCAATGTCACCCTGACGATAAAGCCGGTCAGGCGAACGATTCCTCCTACCTTTGGCGCTGAAATCGCCTCCTGCATGGTACTGCGCTGCATCAAAGAAATCTTCCGCCCGGAAATCATTGCAAAGGATGCGGCTACGGTAATAACCCCCATGCCTCCAATCTGAATCAGCAGTAAAATGACAAACTGGCCGAAGGCCGACCAGTATGTTGCCGTATCATGTATAATGAGTCCGGTTACACAAACTGCTGAGGTAGAAGTAAACAATGCATCCGAGAAAGGCGTTGCCAGTCCGCTGCGGCTGGAAAACGGCAACATTAAAAGGAACGTGCCGAAAAGGATCACCCCGGAAAAACCGAGAATGATAATTTGAAACGAAGTCAACTTCCTTTTTAACAACACTACTCCCATAACTGCAATCCTCCTTTATACCCCTTTATGTGCCCTTAATCATAAATCAAAGGGCGTAAAGAAGGTAAAAGAGAATGTGTATCTGTATTAAGGCCGTCTAAAGATGCAGGACTTATTCTTTTTTATCACGAGCTTGTGCCAGAAATTCAATCAGCCGTTTCCTTGTCAGAATTCCGCATAGAGCATTCCGGCCATCAACGATGGGGACAAAATTCTGATTCAGCATTGAAGTTACAACCTGCTCGGAATCTGCATCTATTTGTAACGCAGGGCAAAAATCTCTGCGAACAATGCTGCCAAGTCGGTATCCCTCCTGTACTTTCAAGTCTGTTGTCTGGCAAACAAGAAGGTGGCGGAGGAAATCTCCCTCCGTCACGCTTCCAATATACTGTTCCTGATCATTCAGTACCGGGACAGCGGTATAGCCATGTACCATAAACCGTTCCAATCCCTGACGAATCGTATCCTTTTCATGAAGAAATACAGTGGAGATTTTGGGAATCATGATTTTAGCTATGTTCATTTCACTTCTCCAGAATACCGTCCAGCATCAGATTGACTTCCAGCACATTGACGGTCTCTTCACCAAAGATACCAAGGAATCGTCCGTCGGTGCAGTTTTGGATGATCTCACGCACTTCATCTTCGGTCATATCATTTGCCTTTGCAATGCGTGCTACCTGATACTCCGCTGCCGCCGGGGAAATATGGGGATCAAGCCCACTGCCGGAACAAGTAACAAGATCCACCGGAACAGCTGTTTCATCCATATCCGGGTCGGCAGCCCGGAGCTTTTCCACCCGCTCTGCCACGAGCTGTGCATACTCCTCGCTTGCCGGAGAGATGTTAGATGGGGCGGCGTACATCAGTGCCTTTCCGTTTTCATCCGTATAGGTTGAAACATCAATATTCATAATGCGCCCCCACATATGGGCTTCATCTGTATATTGCTGCCCCAGCAACTCACAGCCGTATTTTTTTCCGTCTACTTCAATGATGCTTCCGTTTGCATTATCCGGGAAAATAAGCTGAGCGATTCCTGTTACAACACCCGTATAGATCACGCCGCACAGCAGAGTAAAGATCAAAAAGATCATGCCTGCCTTTGGCAGTACACTTTTTATCGTTTTCATGATAGATACCCCCTTATCCGAATATGGTGAGAAAAATTTTCTGAAGCAATTCCGGTGCCCACAGGGCGAAACGCAGGGTGGTCGCACATAGAATGGCGAAGCTCATTCCAATCATTCCTTCAAAATACGAGATCGTTTTCCTTGTTACTGCATTCATAGGATGCATCCTCCTTACATCAGACCGGTAAATACAAGCAGAATATCAATCAGTTTCACAAAGATAAAGGGAGCAGCCAGACCACCCAGCCCATAAACCAGCAGATTCCGTGACAGCAGCTTTCCGGCAGAGACCTCACGGTATTTCACACCTTTCAGCGCCAACGGAATGAGCGCGATAATGATGAGCGCATTATAAATGATCGCAGAGAGGACAGCACTCTGCGGGGAGTGCAGCCCCATAATATTCAGAGCAGACAGACCCGGATAAAGTCCCACAAACAGCGCCGGAATAATGGCAAAGTATTTTGCCACATCGTTAGCAATGGAGAAGGTGGTCAGGCTGCCTCGTGTCATCAAAAGCTGTTTGCCGATGCGCACAATGTCGATCAGTTTTGTGGGTGAAGAGTCCAAATCCACCATGTTACCTGCTTCTTTTGCTGCTTGTGTGCCGCTGTTCATGGCAACTGCAACATCTGCTTGTGCCAAAGCCGGAGCGTCGTTGGTGCCGTCGCCTGTCATGGCGACCAAATGACCCTTGGCCTGAAAATCACGAATCATTGCCAGCTTTCCTTCCGGCGTTGCTTCCGCAAGGAAGTCATCCACACCGGCCTCGGCAGCAATGGCCGCAGCAGTAATCGGATTGTCGCCGGTGATCATAATGGTCTTGATGCCCATTTTCCGCAGATCTGCGAATTTCTCCTTCACACCCTGCTTGATAATATCCTTCAAATAGATAACGCCGAGAATCTTGTGGTTCTTAGCCACAACCAGAGGTGTGCCGCCCTTGGACGCAATAGACTTGACAACTCGATCACAGTCTGGAGAATACATTCCGCCTGCATGGGTCACATAACTCTGCATGGCATCTGCTGCGCCTTTTCGGATTTCGTTGCCGTCAAAGTCGACGCCGCTCATACGAGTCACGGCAGTAAATGGGACAAAGTGCATATTCTTGTCCTGAAGGCTTCTGCCACGAATTCCAAACTGCTCCTTTGCCAGCACAACAACGCTTCTGCCCTCAGGGGTTTCATCGGCCAGAGAAGAAAGCTGAGCGGCGTCCGCCAGTTCCTGAATATCTACACCATCTACCGGAATGAACTCCGATGCCTGTCGATTGCCCAGAGTGATGGTTCCGGTTTTGTCAAGCATCAAAGTGTCTACATCACCGGCGGCTTCAATGGCGCGTCCACTCATGGCCAGAACATTTGCCTGGTTCAGTCGGGACATACCGGCAATACCGATGGCGGAAAGCAAGGCACCAATGGTAGTAGGCGCAAGGCACACCAACAGCGCTACCAGAGTTGTTACAGAGGTGGGATTCTCAATTCCTGCCAGTTTTGCAGAAAAAAATAGAATAAGTGTAGAGGGAGACTGTTACTAAAATAAAGATGATGGACAAGGCTACCAGAAAAATCTGCAAAGCAATTTCGTTGGGCGTCTTTTTCCGGGCAGCACCTTCTACCATCGCAATCATCTTGTCCAGAAAGCTCTCTCCGGCTTCGTTGGTCACTCTGACAACGATCCAGTCCGACAGTACAGTGGTGCCGCCGGTCACAGCGCTGCGGTCGCCGCCTGCCTCACGAATTACAGGAGCGGATTCGCCGGTGATGGCGCTTTCATCCACAGATGCCGCCCCTTCTACGACTTCGCCGTCTGCCGGAATCTGCTCTCCGGCTTTGACGATCACCAGTTCCCCCTTTTTCAGCAGGGCGGATGGAACCACGGTCACGCTGTCCTTCTGCGATACGGAGGGAATTTTATGTGCATCCACATCCTTTCGGGATGCCCGGAGAGAATCTGCCTGTGCTTTACCACGGCCTTCTGCAATGGCCTCGGCAAAGTTGGCAAATAGCACGGTAAACCAAAGGATAATGGCAATCGCCAGTGTATATCCGCTTGGAGCGTCTTTTAACCCGAACAGGGATACCACCCAAAGGATACTGGTCAAGATCGCAGACACAAAAACCAGAAACATGACCGGGTTTTTTGCCTGTGTTTTCGGACTTAATTTCACAAAAGAATCTTTCATTGCCCTGCCGAGCATTTTCCGGTCGGCAAAAGCGCTTTTCTGTTTTGTACGCATATCTGTAAACCTCCTTTACGCAATGCTGCCAAAGAACTCAGCAAGCGGACCAAGGGCAAGCGCCGGGAAGAAGCTCAGCGCACCGATCAGCAATACCACAACAATCAGCAGGAAAACAAACATTCCATTTGTGGTAGACAAGGTGCCCGCAGTCGTGGCAATTTTCTTTTTCCCAGCCAGGCTGCCTGCGATTGCAAGTGTGCCGATGATGGGCAGGAACCGGGCAAAGAGCATCACCAGTCCCAGGCTTACATTCAGAAATACGGTATTCGCATTGAAACCGGCAAAGGCAGAGCCGTTATTGCCGCCACAGGATGAGTAGGCATACAGCATTTCAGAGAAACCGTGGGCACCGCCGTTATGCAGGCTATCCATGACAGAGGGTACTACGGCGGCAAGGCCACTGCCGACCAGAATTGCAATGGGTGTTGCAAGGCAAACCAGTACCGACCATTTCATCTCATAAGGCTCAATTTTCTTGCCAAGGAATTCCGGTGTACGGCCTACCATCAGACCGGCAATGAACACCGTCAGAATAGCAAAAGCAAGCATACCGTAAAGGCCGCAGCCCACGCCGCCGAAAATAACCTCGCCGAGCTGCATCAGCAGCATAGTCACCATACCGGCAAGCGGCGTGTAGCTGTCATGCATGGAATTTACAGAGCCGTTAGAAGCTGCTGTGGTGAAGGCTGCCCAGGTAGAGGACGCTGCAATGCCGAAGCGAGTCTCCTTGCCCTCCATATTGCCGCCTGCCTGTTCTGCCATTGACATATTGACTGCGCCGTTTTGTGCAAGCTGGGGGGTGCCAACCTGTTCAGTGACGGCGATGCAGCTCAAGGCAACAACCAGACAGAGAAACATTGCCATAAAGATTGCAATACCCTGCCTCTTGTTCTTTACCGCAGAACCGAATGTGAAACACAGTGCCGCCGGAATCAGTAGAATGGAAATCATTTCGATCAGATTGGTAAAGGCATTGGGATTTTCCAAAGGATGTGCGGAGTTGACGCCCATATAACCGCCGCCGTTGGTGCCGGTCTGTTTGATTGCGACCTGGCTGGCCGCAGGACCCATCGGTACGAACTGCTCGGTGACGATCTGTGCATTCGAAACGATTTCGCCATCTACAGTGACGGTTTCGGTGTCTAAGTCAATTACCGCATCCTCAAGGATTTCGCCTTCTGCACTGACGGCAATCGGTTCTACAAGGGATACTGTTTCTGCACTTTTCAGGTTCTGAATCACGCCGCCGCCTACCAGCAACAGAGAAATGACCAGATTCAGCGGGAGTAGGATGTGAACCACAATGCGGGTCAAGTCCACCCAAAAGCTTCCCAACCCGGAGGATTTCACCTTGATAAAGCCACGGATCAATGCAAATAGAACGGCGATACCTGTAGCTGCGGAAACAAAGTTCTGAACAGTCAGACCTAAAGCCTGAGTGAGATAACTCAATGTGGATTCACCGGAATATGCCTGCCAGTTTGTATTGGTAATGAAACTTGCAGAAGTGTTAAATGCCAAATCCCATTTCACACCGGAAAGATTCTGCGGGTTTCCGGGAAGAACTCCCTGCAGAAGTTGAAGCAGGAACAGAAAAACAAGCCCGATACCGGAAAAAATCATTACACTTACCGCATATTTTTTCCATGTCATCTGTTCTTCTCTGTCTACACGCGTAACCTTGTAAATCAGGTTTTCGCACGGTGTCAGAACTTTGGACAAAAAAGTTTTCTCGCCGCTCATGACGTTTTTTATGTATGCGCCCAGCGGAATTGCCAAAACAACCAGAATGGCAAGGTATAAAACATACTGAATCATGGTGCTCATGCCTGATCATCTCCCTTCATTAAAATATAGACATACCACAGCAGCATTGCTGCCGCACATACACCTATGAGTGCAATTAGCATTTGCATAAGATTCATCCTCCTTTTTTGCTGTCCCCAATATCATAAAACCTTTCCTCTAAAAATGGCATTAGTCATCTTTTGTGCGTTTAAAGATGAAATAAAGATTACAACCAACCCAAAAGCCATGCCATAGGAAAGGCGATAACGATCGTACTGATACAGACACACGCCAAAACCAGTAAGGGCATTCCAACAAAGATGGAGATGAAGCCAAGTAGCGGATGATGCCAAATAAAGCGCTCCGCTTTTGCGTCAAATCTCTGTTCAAATCTTCTCGCCGCATTTGTAATGCTCATAATTGTTCACCTCATTTCTTTCTTGCAAGGCCATAATACCGCTTAAAGTATTAAGTGGGGAAAAGGGTCCTGCAATCGAAACTAAGACTGTATAAGTCTTTAAGAAAAAAGAGTCAGACCCGGAAGAGGACTGACTCATTCATATAATGATTTTGAAATTGTATTTTCGAGAAGAGAATACCCTTGACAAATCTCGTCTCAGGACGTGGTGCTGTTCAATGATACGATCTATAACAACATCAAGATTGGGAAAGAAAATGCAACCCATGAGGAAGTCATGACCGCGGCAAGGCTGGCCTGCTGCGACGAGTTTATAGATCGGCTCCCACAGGGTTATGACACCGTAATTGGAGAAAACGGAATGACCCTCTCCGGCGGTGAAAGGCAACGGCTTTCGATTGCCCGCGCATTCCTGAAGGATGCGCCTGTGATCCTGCTGGATGAAAGCACAGCTTCCATTGACCCTGAAAACGAAACAAAAATTCAGAAGTCCATCGGCAGGCTTATTGAGAACAAAACAGTGTTGATCATTGCCCATAAACTGCGGTCCATCGTAGCGTGCGACAAGATAGTAGTTTTAAGCGAGGGGAAACTGATGGAATCCGGCACACACGAAGAACTGATGCAGAAGGACGGTTTGTACCATCGCCTCTATTCGCTGCAAAACGAGGGTCTGGCATGGACGGTCAAATGAACGAAATCGTTATTGATAGAAAGGGGATCTCTTAACATGAAAAAAGGAACGAACAAGAACCGGTTGAACGGAAAAGACCTGATGAATGTGGGTATTTTTACTGCAATCAATGCCATAGTCGGTGTGCTGATCGCTGTGGCGATTGGTTTAACGCCCATTGGCTTTATGCTGATTCCATTTGTTGCCGCAATCATACTTGGTATTCCAATGATGCTTTACTTTACCAAAATCAAAAAGTTTGGAATGATCTTGATTCTTGAGATTGTAAATGGTGTTGTCCTTTTACTGACGGGCATGGGACCCGATGCGCTGATTTGCGGAATTGTTATCAGCCTGATCGTGGAACTTATTATGAGGTCTGGAAACTACCAGAGCGCCGGGCGCGCTGTTCTGGGATACGCTATTCTGACGATCATTCCGTGTGCAAACTACATCCATTGGCTGAATGCCAGCGCGGAGTGGCTTGATAAAAATGCGGCAACATATGGACAGGATTTTATGTACACGGTTTCCGGCTAGTTCGACTATTGGTGGATGCTGCCTTTGGTCATTCTTTCCGCCTTTGTTGGAGGTCTGATTGGGGGGCTGCTTGGTAGGTCTGTGCTGAAAAAACACTTTGTCAGAAGTGGGTTGGTCTGATGGAAACAGTGCTGAAAAACACAAGGCCGACAGCAAAGCAAATGTTTCTTGACCCGCGGACAAAAATTATGCTATGCCTGACGGTTTCCTGCGTTATGATTTCGAGCGACAGCTTCGGGATCATGAACGTTGTACTGCCGTGCCTTGCCGCGATTCCGTTGCTATTCCTCATTTTACTCAAGAAACCGCATATTGCAGCCTACTATAGCGGAAGAAGAAAAGACAGGGTATGCCCAGAACATCCTGTCTATGTTGGATTTGCTGGCGTTCAAAGATAAGCGCCCCATGTCTCTTTCCGGCGGACAGAAGCAGCGCGTCGCCATAGCAGGGGCAATTGCTTCCCATAAAGAAATCATCGTGTACGACGAGCCTACCAGCGGCTTGGACTATCGACATATGAAGGAGGTCTCTGCGTGTATCCAGAAACTCTCTGAAATGGGCAAAACGCAAATGATTATCACCCACGACCCTGAATTTGTAGCTCATTGCTGCGATTATATGGTGTTTATGGACAATGGAACTGTGTCCCATTTTGGGGAATGGACAGATGAAAATATAGAGTTTGCGTCTTGTTACTTTGAAAAAACGAGATAAATGCTTTTGTATGCTAAACACGGTAAAATGCTACGTCAACAAATCTCTATAAATAATAATGATTAGTCTCTTGCAATTTGAAAGGACGGGTGTTATGGAATGGAACTTCACATTTCCGGCCAAGACTATTTGAAAGCAATTTATATACTCCAAATGAACAAAGGTCTGGTGCGATCCGTGGATGTGGCTGAACGAATGGGTGTATCAAAGCCCAGCGTCAGTCACGCGGTCAAACTCTTGCGAGAGGGCGGCTTTCTCGTGATGGACGATGACTATACCCTGCACCTGACAGATTTGGGGCGGGAAGTCGCAGAAAAGTTCTATGAGCGACATCAGTATTTTACGGAACAGCTTACTGATGCCGGTGTTGACGCCGACACCGCCGAAGCCGAAGCCTGTAAAATGGAGCATACGATCAGCGATGCGTCTTTCCAAAAACTCAGAGGACAGGGGCAAAAAACTTGCCCGTATGCAGATACCTGTGATCTCAAGCAGGGCAAGGAAAGAGGCCCTTAATTGAAATGGCAGGGCAAAAGAAATGGGTGATTTGTCCCGTGTGTGGGAGAAAGACCCGAACGAAAATCCATGAAGATACGATATTGATAAACTTTCCCTTATTCTGTCCCAAGTGTCGGAAAGAAACGCTGATTGATCTGAAACAAGGAAATATCACTATCATCAAAGAGCCAGACGCTAAGACGCAGAGCCGATGATTGGCGGTCTATGAGACTGTCGTCATCGGCTTATTCTTTTGCACAAGTTCAGAAGGAGAAAGAAACTTCAGATAATAGCCCAGCCTGAATAGACAAAACACAACGCGGCCGGGCAAATCTGCCTGACCGCGTTAGTTCTTTCCTTGCAATGCTTCAACTTGCTGGCATAGGGCAATATACTTCTGGATTTCAGATTCGCTCTTTCCTGCAAAGAAATCTATAACGCTCTTTGAGACATTACTTGTGGGTATGTTCTGAAAAACAATGGCGTCTAAGCTGACATTGAGTTCTCGTGTCAACAGCATAACAGTTTCAAACTTCGGGCTGCTCCTACACCGCTCTATTTCGATGATTGTACGGACACTCATATTCAATCGCTCTGCTAAAGCGCGCTGTGTCAGTCCACGTTTGATCCTGGCACTTCGCATAGCTGATGCAAACGAGTCCAGCAAATTATTCATTACACATCACCTCGATGATATTATATGGTGCGCTTTGGCTCATATAAATCACCATGCAAATCATGTAAAGTGATGTATAGCTCATTTCCGGGAAGGAGATGACCACTATGACGAGAAAGAGGGCTGTATAAAAGAATCTTCTTCAGAAGATTCAAGAATCCAAGAGAACACTTTAGGCGAGGGACTGGAAACAGCCCTTATATTGTGAGTTGCGCTCATATAGGTGAGCTGCAACTCTCTTTTTATGCGCTCTGCTCCACCCCTCCTTCGTGTGAAGGAGAAAAAGAGCTTGTTTGCTTAGGCGATTATATACGACCGATTCAACAGCGGTGCAGGTCGCCGCCCTCTGATTTCGATTCTCCAATCTACAACAAGCGAAATCGGAGGTAGACAATGAAGATAATCAATTTGCGGGATTACTATCCCTTCTACAGCACAGATGTGTTTCTGGAGGTCTCAGATGAGGTTGCTTCGTTCCTGGAGGATGAAAAGCGGCTTCAGATCAACTACGCGCAGTACATCCGCGACAACAAGGCGTTCTATTCGCTGGACGCCGGCGACGGAATTGAAGCAGATGCACTTGTCAAGCCGGAGCAGCCGGACGCAGCTTTGGAACGCATGGAGTTGGAACGGACGATGCGCGAGGCATTGGCACAGCTCACGCCCACACAGAAGCGGCGCTTGATTGCACACGTTATCGACGGGACTTCCCAATCTCAAATTGCTGCAAAAGAAAACACAACCCAGCCCGCCGTGT
>ERZ772876.1534-NODE-1534-length-23108-cov-27.756648_pt1 | contig 23108 bp, 10 predicted proteins | sample MGYA00580584_ERZ772876 | MGnify/ENA primary metagenome ERZ772876 (study PRJEB29015, sample SAMEA2737728) | human gut metagenome | biome: human gut; feature: human-associated habitat; material: faeces | place: China | collected 2012 ... | reverse complement strand
ATTTGATTATCTTTTGCTTTACACTTTTTTATACCTCTGTTTTTTATCCCCGGAACTCGACCGTGCAGGCCGGAGTTTTTCGTTACGGCAAGCCGGAATTACTCCGCCTTGAACCACGCCTTCGTGCCGTAGGTCGCTCCCGCACCCGTCTTCACCACCGAAGCGTTGACCGGGAAATACCCCTTCGCCGCATCCATCGAAGAGAACGGAGCTTCCACGCCGTCGCCCATCTGGTTGTTTGCAGGCGTGTAGCTTCCGGTATGCTTCGCCGACCAGAAATTCGTATCGCTGACCGGCGCGGTGTAGAGGTAATTATAGGTTACCTCCGCCTTGTCAGCCGTAAATCCGGCCGTGTCATACACACCCGTCAGATAATTTTTCGCGGTAACACCGGTATAATACCCGACATTCTTGGTCACGGTCAGCCCTGCGAGGACATAAGCCCGGATCATAATGTTCGGCTGGTAAATGTTATAAATCGTATTGTTCGTCACCTCGACCTGAAGCCGGGTCGTCTGGAATGCCTGCGACCTGTCCCCGCAGTTGATCAGGTAGTTCTGCAAAGGCATTTCGGCATAAAATACGTTGTTATCCAGACGAATCAACTGCTGCGTATGCGCGTCCTTCGCCTTGGTCGAATAGAACGGCTTGTTGGCGACGGTCATCTTCACGATCGAATTCCCGAAATAGACACTCTTGAAATTCTGCGTATTGTGCGAATCGTAAACCACATTGTAGGCGGCATCCACGGTACAATCCTCGACATGCAGCGTCGGATCATAGGTGGCATTGGTCGTCGTAAAGAGGTTGTAATTGCCCGAGGCTGCGATATGCAGGTTCTTGAAAGCCGCATTGTACTTGCAACGCAGTTCCGGCCCGGAGATCGTCGCCTGCGCACGTTCGGGATAACGGCCGATCAGCACGATGTCGCCCATATTGATCGACGCGCCCGAAATCGTGAACGACAGATCGGCAGCATCGGAGTTGTCGACGAAAATCAAACCTCCGGCCGTAATGATCGCAGCGGTCAGTTCGGACGGCTTGAGCAGCTGCGCTTCCGGATAGACCGTCTTATTGATCGTCAGGTCGCCCAGCGCGATGTCTTTCCCGTCCTGATAATCCTGATAGTAGTCCGTCTCGGCGGTAACGGGAGCCGCCGCCGTCGTGTTCTGCACGCTTGCCACCTCGCTCGTCAGATCGCCGGCATAGGCGACCACGTAGATCGTATAGGCCGTATTGGCTTCGAGATTCCCGACCGTCACGCCCGTACCCGCACCGGCCGTGCCTTCGGCAAGAACCCTGGCGGCGTCGGGAGCCGCTTCCGTCGATTTGAGGCAGAGGTATTTCCAGCCGTCGGCATTGGCCGAGGGCGCAACGTCGAAGGTCAGCGCCGACTGCGTGGGTTCGACCGTCGCGGAGTTGGTCACCGCAACCGTCGGAGCGGCGGGAGCCGTTCCGGTGCTCTCGACCTGGATTTTGGCCACCGTCGAAAGCCCGCCGGCCGCAAAGGCCTCGATCGCCACGTCCTTCGACGTGTCGGCCGTGGCGCGGGTCACGGCTGCGGGGGCCGTCACGATCAGTTCGGCCCTCTCATCCACGGCATCGGTCAGGCGTGCCGACCAGCCCTCGGGAGCCGACAGTTTCACCTGCTCGACACCTCGGATCTCCACCACGAAACGCTTGGTGGCCCCGGCGTCGAACGTCTGCACGCCCTCGGTCGGCGTGACGATCCGGCAGAAGAAATCGTTCACGATCGGAATGCGCAGTTCCTCGCCGCCGAGCAGCCTGATATAGAGGTCGCCGCCGTCGACCTTCACCTCCTCGAAGAACTTGTCGGTCACCGTACCCGAGCCGATGGCCTTGACGGGCTGCCCCTTGGTGTCCTTCACATTTTCGAAGGAGGTGCCGCCGTCGTAGCTCACCTGCCAGTAACCGGTGGCCTCGTCGATGCGGAACCGGGGCGTCGTACCGTCCTCGGCCACGGCCTTCACGCCGAGCGAGGTGAACGTGGCTCCGTTGTCGGTCGACACCTGCCACTCGCCCTTGTCGTTGATCGAGACGATCGGAATCACGGCCTCGGCCTCGCTGCCCTGCACCAGTTCGATGGTCTCGCCGTTGGTCAGCGTGATGAGATATTTGCCATCGGAGGTCTCGACCTTGGAGATCGTGGCGCCGCCGTAGAGTTTCTGCAACGCCTCGATGTTGCCGTTCAGCGCGTCGACCTGCGTTTCGAGCGCCTGCACGCGGCTCTTCAGGTCGTCGATCGCATCCCACAGGTCATCGTTGTTGTCGCACGACTGGAAAACCGCAGCCAGCGCGACGAAGATCAGGATCAGATACTTTTTCATAATATGTTTGGTTTTTTATTCTATTTCAAAGAATTGAGCCATGCGGGGACATACCCTAACCGCTGGCGCAGCTGCGCTTCGTAGAGCGACAGCGGCTCGACGGCCGCGCCGTTGCTTTCGAGGTATTTCACCTGTTCGGCGCTCTCGTCGAAGGTGACCGCCGCGCCGTGGAATCCGACGATGATCGGCGGCATGGTCTTCCACCACTTGTCCGAGGAGAGCCACCACTTGAACGGTTCGGCCCCGAAATCGTGCGCCGCACGCGTGGCGTTCAGATTCCAGATCGTCAGGTCGCCCAGGTGGTTGGGCACGTTGGTTTCGTCGCCGCCGAAACGCCATTGCACGAATCCGCCCGTGCAGCGGTCGACGAGCGTGGCGCGCGGCTGCCTGGAGTGCGACTCGAAGAAGGCGTCGTCACCCCACGTGTTGTTCCACAGCACGGCCCCCAGCGAAGTGTTCGACACACCCGAGGCGTGGTACTGTCCGGCGTTTTCGAAATACCCCGTGCTCGTATAGGGCGGCGAGACAGCCTGCCCGCGGCTGCGGTCGCAGACCTTGCCGATGAAGATGCGCGACGAGGACTGCGAGCGCACGCCCGAGTGGCCGCGGTTGCCGCTGATCTCGATGTCGTAGGCCGAGCAGTTGGCGCTCGACACGATCGACAACGCCTCGCTGACGCCCCTGAAATCGACGCGGCGAATCCACGAATCGGTCAGACGCATCATGTTGAGCGGCTTGTAAGCCCCGTCGTCCTCCCACGAAGCGTGGTGGCCGAAATTCTCCTTCGAGCGGCCCTCGAACGTGAGGTCCTCGACGCCGACATGTTCATAATGGGGATACTTGCGGATTTTCCAGCCCCATTTGGCCTCCACGGCGTACATGATCGGTTCGGCGAAGGTCACGCGGTTGCCGCTTACGGAAGCCACCTGGTGATAGTCCTCGACCGTAATGGTCTGAATATCGGTCATGTTTCCCTCGACCCGGTGCGGCGCCAGCTCCTGCGCCACCAGCGTCGGGTCGTTGTTCGAAAGCGAAAGGCACACCCAGTCGCCCTTCCCGATGCCGGCCGCCGAAGCCACCTCCACCGAGAACGTGCCGCGTGCGGCGTCGCCCGTCACCGTCGTGAGGTCCGAAAGTCCCGAATTGTGCTTGATATTGATCATCATGGGCGACGACCACATCTGCTCCGAGTTGTTCGGCAGGTTGGGCGTGTCCATGACGAGCGTCGTCTTGCCGCGGCCCGCGCCCTTGAGCACGAAATAACCCCCGCGAATGAAAATCTCCTCGCTGCGGTTGTTCCCCTTCGAATCGGTGTATTTCTGGTTGGCGGAGGTTGGGTCCACCACGTTGTCGTCGTCGTTGTGGAGGACGAAACGCCCCTCGGGGAAATAGATCACCGCCCGGGCATTGGCATTCGCGAGGTTCGCCCCCGCATCACTCCGTCCGGAGAGTTTCAGCTCCTTGAGCAGCGCTGCCAACGCCCCGCGCGAGGACCTGACGCCCGTGGGATCGGCGCCGTAGTCGACGACGTTGTAAACCTTGTAGCCCAGTCCCCAGACATCGGCCGGAGCCTCCTCGCCGTGCTTGTAACCGGCATACGAATAATCGAGCAGGACGTTATCCGCAGTTCCGGCCTTAAAATTCCGCCATGCCAGAGCGGCGTTGGCATCCACCTGCTCGTCGAGCAGCGTCACGTTCAGCGTGACGAGTTTCCGGTATTTCCTGTCCGAATAGACCGTCACCGAGACCGCCGCCTGCTGCGAAGCGGCGTCGAACGTCGCGGGAGCCTTGACCGTCAGCGTCGTCTCGCCAAGCACGGCCGTCCAGCCCGCAGGCGCGTCGATCACCGCCTCGGCGACGTTGTTCTGCACGACCTCGAAGGCCCGGGTCTCCCCGAGGCGGAAAGTCTCGTTGTCGGAAGCCGTCACCGTCAGTCCGAAATCGTCGAAGACGGGAAGCGTGAGTTTTTCGCCGTCGAGCAGTTCGACCGCCAAAAGTCCGGTCGTCGCGTCGTAAGTCACCGACTTGAAAGCCGAACTGTAACTGACGACGACTTTATCCCCCAAGGCATTGACCGGCTGTCCGTTTTGCAAAAGCGGCGCGTAGGTCGCCCCGCCGTCGAGGCTCACGAGCCACTCCCCGTCGGCCGAAACCTTCAGCTGCGGGGTGACGCCCTCGGCGCCGGGCTTATGGTCGCCGCCCGAAACGGGCCATGCCGAAACGTACTCTCCGCCGACCTTCAGCCGCTCGGAAGTGGCTCCGCCGTCGAGGCTCACGGTCCAGTAGCCCTCGGCGTCGATGCCCATGACGGGAACCAGCGCCTCGATCTTCTCACCGAGGATAACGGGCAGCCGGGTTCCGTCGCTCAACTCGATCTCGTACCCCTTTGCGTTGGGTTCGATCCCGACGATGATCGTCGACTCGTCCATCAACTTGTGGAGCGCCACGATGGAGGTGTTCACGCTGCCGATCTTCGCCTCCAGCGCAATCACCCGATCGCGCAGGCTCCCGATCTCGTCGCGGATGCCGTCGGTGTTCTCACACGATTGCAGCACAAAGGCCGAGGCCGCTGCAATCCACAAAAACAATTTATTCATATCCGATTGATTGTTAGTTATTCGTATCATAGGGAACCACGTCGGACAAGACGCCCTCGCGGAACCACACGTCGTCGTTGTCGCGCAGCAACACGGCCAGTTCGCGGCACAGCGCGGCGAACAGCGCGGGATGCTCCTCCGGCGCGAGGTTGTGCAGCTGGTAGGGATCGGCCGCATCGTCGAACATCAGCACGCGTTCGAGCGTCCCGTCGCGGCCGATGCGCAGCTCCATCGTATGCGCTGCGGTCTTCACGCCGCGCGCCTGGGCGAAGAAGCCGCGGACCAGGCCGTCGGCATCGCGCCCGCCGTCGAGGTTGCGCATGTAAAGGGCAGCGCGCGGGCGTTCGGGCTGCACGGCGTCCTGCCGCAGCACGGCCGAGTAGTCGCGCCCCTCTACACCCGCGGGAATCCGCTCCCCGAGGCCCGCCAGCCCCAGCAGCGTCGGCATGATGTCGGGCGTCGAGAGCAGCAGATCGTCCACACGGTGCGGCACCCGCCCCGGATAGCGCACCAGAAAGGGAATGTTCAGCGACTCGCGCCAGATCGAGTTCTTGGGGTCGTCGGTCGAATGGCTGGTCATCGTCTCGCCGTGGTCCGAAGCGAAGACCACGATCGTGTTCTCCGTAAGCCCCGCCCTGTCCAGCGCAGCGAGCAGGCGGCCGAACTCGCGATCGATACCGCTCACGTTGGCGAAATAGTAACGCACGGCGGCGGCCTTGGCCATCGTCGTGTCGGCGTTGTCGCGCACGAGCAGTTCGGTCAGCGACTTGTCCTTGTAACGTTCATACCCCTCCAGGTCGCAGTCGTCGGTCGAAGCGTAGGGCGAATGCGGCGGATTCATGCCGATCATCATCAGGAACGGTTTTTCGGGATCGCGCACGCCGCCCTTGTTTTCGATATATTCGATGGCTTTCGAAACTTCGTGCCGCGGCGACCACTCGTCGACATCGTGACGGTTGCCGTCGGTATCCCAGTAATGGGGATGCTTGTGCACGTCGTAGGTGCCGTAGGAGTACCAGTAGTTGAACCCGTGGCGGCGTTCGGGCGGCGTGTAGGCGTCCCACTCGGGAACGGCGTCGCTGACGTAGGTTCCCGGACGCTGGGGGTTGTTCTTCGTCGGGAAGTCGGCGTGCAGCTTGCCGATGTAGGCGCAGTCGTAGCCCGCCGCCGAGAAGACGTCGCCGATACACTCGGCGTCCTCGCGCAGCGAACTTTCGGGACGCTCCGACATGCAGTTCAGCACCACGCCGTTCCGCTCGGGATACATGCCCGAAAGCAACATGCCCCGGTGGGGGCTGCTCACGGGGAAATTGCTCACCGCCTCGGTCAGCACCGTGGCTTCGCGGGCGAAGCGGTCGAGGTTGGGCGTTGCGACCGGATCGCCCTTCCACCCCACCTCGGCGGCGAACTCCGGATCGCTCCAGAACCCCAGCGAGGAGTTGCGATACTGGTCCGGAAATACGTAGATCACGTTGGGGCGCCCGGCCTCCGACTGCCCGCAGGCCGTCAGGGCGAGGCCCGCAAACGGAATTGCAATTCTAATTTTCAACATCGTGTCTTATTTCATTTCAATCAGGTTCACTTCGCGCGTCGCACCTTCGCGGCACGTGAAGATCAAAGCGGTGTTTTCGCCCGCGGGTTCGATCCGGCATCCCGGCGTATCGCCCTCCGGCCGCCAGCGGCCGCGGATCACGACCTCCAGCTGCGACTCTCCCGAGGGATTGTCGATCCACTTGCGGGAGTAGACGCTCCGCTCGGCGCGCCTGCCGTCGGCATCGAACACTTCGTCGCTCGGCCCCTCGTAGAACCGCAGGTCGGGGTCCGCAGCGCTCACCGTCAGCCCTTCGCCATCCCCGCCGATCATCACCAGCGAAGGCAGCGAAACGCTTTCCAGCAACCCCTCGCCCACCTTACCGGCCGCAAAAAGGGCATAGCCCGTAATGCCCGACGGCCTGTCGCGCAGGATATGCGCCGAGGCGTCGCGGCGCAGCACCTCGTAGGGAAGTTCCCGCGCGTAGCGGGCCGCCTCTTCGTCCGAAGCGTGCACGGCCAGCATGTATTCGTACCCGCCGCCGCTGACGAAGCCGCTGCCGTGATCTATCCACGCCGTTGCGAAATTGTTCTGCGTCGGGGCGTCGGTCTCCTCGTCGAGCGAACGCTGAAGTGATTTCGAAACGACTACCCTACCTTTCGGCACGAAGTAAGCGTTGCGCAGGTTGTCGCGCAGGACGGCGCCGCCCGCAAGTTCGGCCCGGTAGGGGAACTGCGTCACCGCCTCGCCGTTCACGACGAGCGGATCGGCCGCGTCCGCCAGAAAATTCTGGAACAGCGTCGTATGCACACCGCCCTCGGCCTTGTTTTCGATGTCGGAACCCATACAGACGATGCGGTTGTCGAAGAAAAACCACGACTTGCGCGCCCGCAACGAACCGTTGTATTTGTCGTGCTCGTGGAGTTCCATCGCGAACACCCCGTCGCGGTCCCTGTGGCTGACGCCTCCGGCGAAGGCCTCGTCGGAGAGGAGCATCTCCTCGTAGCCCGACGCGGTGTCGACGTTCCGGATGTCGGCCTTCATCCGCTCCATCGGGATTTCGAGCGCCGTCGTCCCGGGAATGTGCCGCCAGTCCCAGCCCTCCTGCCGGAACCCGCTGCCGAAGGCGCTCACGGGATCGCCGTCTGCAAGCAGCTGCATGCTGCCGTGCGTCAGGTAGCGGCCGTAGTGGTTGGCTCCCTGGTAAATCTCCGCCGACCAGAGATAGCGGCTGTGGCCCGCGACGGTCACCAGCCAGTCGGCGCGCCGGTGCGACACCGAGGCATTGTAGCCGTAGACGCGGTTCCCCGCAGGCGAAGGTTCGGGAGCGAAGCCCTTTTCGGCGAACAGCCGCGTATAAGCGTCTTTTCCTTTGGCCACGCGCAGGTAGGCGGCGGCCAGCTCCGGGTCGATCTCCCCGCGGCCGTCGGGCGTACCCGCGACGGCCAGCCGGGCATAATGCCACGGGACCAGTTCGCCGCGGCCGTCGGGATGACGGCCCGAAAGGGCCAGCGGAAACGACCGCAGATTGCAGTAGAAGCGCATTTCGAGCAGCGCGCGTTTCAGAACGGCATGGCTTTCGGCGCTCACCGCGAACTGCGTCTTCGACAACAGCCACACGGCATTCACGGCCCCGCCGCTGAACCCGTCCACGGCATAGGCCGGGTAGTGACGCCGGTGGTGGAAGACCGTGCCGTCGCTCTTGAAGCAGGGCCCGGTCCCCTCGGTGACCTTATATCCGTTGTCGACCCAGCGGGAGAACGCCTCCAGCCAGGCCGCTTTCACCGGGGTGTCCGGGAGCATCACGATGCTCGCCAGACGGCCGACGAGCGAGGTGTTGAACGCGTCGATGTCCATCCCCGGCTCCGCCGGCGGAAGTTTCACCTCGCCCACGCCCGAAAACCACTCCATAGCCTGCTGCACGTCGTGTTCCAGCCCGGCGCGACGCAGCACGTCGCGCATGATGACGGGAGCCGTGTAAAAATTGCGCATGCTGTACCCCAGGTGGTGCAGGGTTCCCTGCGCACTTCCCGCGGCGAAGCCCTGATCCAGAAGATGCCGCGTCAGCAGCACATACATCCGCTCCAGCTCCGCCCGCTCGGCGGCGTCCGCAGCGGCATCGTGGGCCACGGCGACCTGGAACAGGAAGTCGTTGTATTTGCGCAGCGTCTGGCCGTTGTCGTTGAACAGTTTGCCGACATCGGGATGGCCCAGATTGATATAGGTCTCGGCATAGCGCACGAACCAGATCGGCTTGCCCCGAAGCGTCCCGTCGGAATTTTCCGCAATGCCGTATGCGTCGAAGCGTTTGCGCAGGGTCTTCATCGCCATCGGCTTCCGGCCTTCGAGCAGCAGTTCGCGCAGACGCCGTTCGACGGTCGCCATATCGCGCCGCTCCCCCTCACCGACCGCGGCGGGGAGTGCGGGCATCGGATTGCGCCACGATTGCAGCAGCGTGAGCCAGTGGCTCGTGGTCGCGGCGTTGATGAACGGCGCCTGGAAATCGGCCGTATGGTGCCGCATGTCCTGAAACGAGGAGAGAATCAGGTGGTCGAAATACAACTCGCCCCGTTCGACGCCCTCCGCCGTGACGACCAGCTCGTCCATCCCCTCCTCGGGCCGGCCCTGCATGTCGCGGTCGAAAGCCACCCATGCCCCGCGCCAGCCGGTGAACTCCAGTCCGTAGTCGAACCACGCGCAGGTGCGCCCCTCCTTGCGGAACTCGAAACGCAATTTCCCGTCGAGCGCCTTCGGGGCGTAGACCCAGAACACGAAGGTCGAAACGGAGGTCTCCCTGGGATTGGGATTTTCCGACAGGTAACCCACCGGGGATTCGATGCGCACTCGGGCGCCCGCCCGCGACCATTGCCAGCGGAGCGCGTGGGCGCCGTGCTTGTAATGGTCGCCCGAGACGGACAGCGACGAGCCTTCCGACGCCGTGAAAGGCGCCGCAGACTCCTCGAACGAAAGAATCCGCGCATCGGCGACCTCCCGCACCGACTGCGCCGGTGCGGCCCACGACCACACCGACGCAGCGGCGAGAAACAACAGTTTATACATGGGCATCCGGTTTAAAACAAAGGTTCGCCCGCCTCCACACGGCCCTTGCGGATCAGTGCCTCAAGGAAATAGTAATCTGCGTAGTTCAGCGGCACGTCGATATTGCTGCCGTGCGGGATGCTGCCCACGGAGTGCATCAGCAGGAACCCGCCGTTGCCGCCCACCGGAGCGCGGTAGGCCGGCGACGAGAGCGACTCGACGATCCGGTCGGCCTTCTGCTTATACAGCCCGTCCCCCGTATAGGTGTACATTTCGTAGAACGCCGAAGCGATGATGGCCGCCGTCGAGACGTCGCGCGGTTCATTGGGAATGTTCGGCGCATCGTAGTCCCAGTAGGGAACCAGGTCGGCGGGCATGTTCTTGTCGCCCAGCATGAAACCGGCCACCTTCCGCGCATGGTCGAGGTAGCGTTTGTCGCCCGTGTAACGGTAGCAGGCCGTATAGCCGTAGACGGCCCATGCCTGTCCGCGCGCCCACGCCGAGTCGTCGGCATAGCCCTGCGCCGTGCAGCGTCCGCGCACGTCGCCCGTCGTCAGGTCGTAGTCCACGACGTGATAACAGCTGTAATCGTCGCGGAAGTGCTCCTTCATCGTTCGGTCGGCATGCTTCACCGCGATATTATAATAGGTGCTGTCGCCCGAAAACTCCGTGGCCTTGAACATCAGTTCGAGATTCATCATGTTGTCGATGATCACCGGGCACTGCCAGCCGCGCTCGCCCTGCCAGCCGCGGTCGGCGTCCCACGACTGGATGACGCCCGGCACCGGCCGGAAACGCGTCGCGAGCGACTTGGCCGTCTGGACGATCACATCCTCGTAGCCGGGTATGTTTTTCAGCCGCAGTCCGTTGCCGTAGCTGTCGTAGACCATGAAGCCCACGTCGTGATGCCATTGCAGGTACTGCACCGAATCGAGGATCTCGGTATGCTTCCGTGCGCGCGCGGCCCATGCCTCGTCGCCCGTCAGTTCGTACATGTACCACAGCGTCCCGGCGAAGAAACCGCTCACCCAGTCGTCGACGGGCACGTAGTCGATCCGCCCGTTCTTCCAGGTCGAGGGGATGCGGATCACACCGCCCGTCTCGCTCGAATCGGCCAGCATGCCGATCTGCTTTTCGGCGACGGCGATGTTTTCGTCAATGATCGAAGCGCGCTTCGAAGGCTGCGAGCAGGCGGCAGCCCCTGCCAGGAGGAGCGCGACGGTCGCATATTTAAATAAGATCTTCATAAATTAGGTGATTAACATGATTATTTTGGTAAACCAAATCAGCTTTTCGGACAAAGGTAAAGTTTTTTTCGGACTTGCAACATATTTTAATAATCTTTTCTGATGAATGTAAAATTTTTATTATTTTCTCTTTGAAAAATTTTGGCGAACCAATTTCTTTGTTTATTTTTGACCAAATATGAATCTATGAAAAATATATTAAAACACGCTGTACCAGCGATTTGGATACTATTCGGCACGCTTTGGGGCCAGCATGCCGCTGCGGCAATCGACGCCAAAATCAGTTTCGAAACGGAAATTCCCAAGGCTTTTGTATGCGGCGAAAACAGCACGGCCGAATTGAGCGGCCTCCACTACAAGGACGGGAGCCGTTCGCTGCGCTGGTCGTGGAGCGCGCCGTCGACGCTCCGCTTCAACGACTTCGGACAGCTGATGCGCTCGCTGCGGGTCAAGGGCGCGGGCGTCATGCTCTGGATCTACAACCCCAGGGCCGTCGACGCCGACATGCGATTCTCGTTCGAGACGCCCACCGGCGAAGTCCCCTACCGGTTCGATTTCCACATGGATTTCACGGGCTGGCGCGCCTGCTGGATCAAGTACAACGACATGCCGGGCGACCACGCCTCGCAGCAGGTATCCCGGCTGACGATCTCGACGCCCGCCGGGGTCGAAAGCGGCGAGCTGTTCCTCGACCGCCTGACCTTCTCCGAGGTCAAGCTCCACGACCAGATCACCCCCGACAAGCAGATTCCCGGCAACAACTGCAATCTCTCTCGCGAATTGTGGCACTGGGCGCGCCTCTGGGAGTGGGAGCAGTACGAATACGAAGAGCCGCTGCGCGACGTCACGCCCGCGGAAAAGGCCCAGCTCGACGCCGTGAAATCGCGCATCGAAAGCATCGTCGCGGCCAACATGTCGAGCGCCAACTACATCAACGGCACGATCATCCCGCGCGCCCGGGCGACCTTCGAAAAGGCCGCGATCCGCCGCACCGACGACGGCGGGATCATCGGCGCCCCGCTGCTCTCGAACGACGAGTGCAACCGCCCGAAAGGCGAACTGCGCCTGGACGACATCGAGAACATGCTCAACGCCTTCGCGCTGAACAGCCATATCAACAACGATCCGAAATACGACGACGATTTCTTTCTGGTGATGGACCACGCCATCGACCAGGGCTTCGCCTTCGGCCACGGCAACGGAACCAACCACCACTACGGCTACAACATACGCAAGATCTACGACGCCATGTGGCTCATGCGCGACAAAATCGCCGCACGCGGCAAGACCGACGAATACGTCAAGGTGCTGGCCTACTGGAGCGGCCTGGCGGAGACCCGCAAACCCTACGTCTACGGCCGCGACGAGCTGCTCGACTCGTGGCACACGCTGCTCATCCCCAAGATCGTCAGCGCGCTGATGCTGCCCGACGAGGCCGAACAGTACCGCGCCATGAAGAGCCTCGGCGTATGGCTCTCGGGGAGCCTCGGCTTCACGCCGGGCACCATCGGCGGCATCAAGCCCGACGGCACGACCTTCCACCACGGCGGCTTCTACCCCGCCTACTCGACCGGCGCGTTCGCCATGATCGGCTACTTCTGCAAAGCAACCCGGGGAACGGATTTCACCCTCTCGGAGCAGGCGTGCCGCAACTTCAAGCTGGCGCTGATGACCATGGCCAACTACACCGATCTGCGCGACTGGGGACTCGGCCTGGCCGGCCGCCATCCCTTCGGCAAGAACGGCCGCATCCCCGACGCCGACGTCAACGCATTCGGTTATCTGGCCGCGCTGGGCGACCTGACGGGCAGCGGCAAGGGCGCGGACCCCGAACTGGCGGGCGCCTACCTGCGCCTGAAAGGCACGGACAAGGAGCTGAACAGCCTCTTCAGGAAAGAGGGGATTTCGGCAGGTCCCACGCCCTCGGGATTCTTCGTCTATAACTACGGGGCCGCGGGCATCCACCGCCGCGGCGACTGGATGGTGACGCTCAAAGCATTCAACACCGATGTCTGGGGATCGGAGATTTATACCAAGGACAACCGCTACGGACGCTACCAGAGCTACGGTTCGGCGCCGATCATCGGTTCGGGCAATCCCGTCTCGGCCGCGGCGAGCGGATTCGTGCAGGAGGGCTGGGACTGGAACCGCGTGCCGGGCGCCACGACCATCCATCTGCCCTACCCCGAACTGGAAAGCCCGCTGCCGGGGACGCTCATGGAGCGCAACCCCGAGCGCTTCTCGGGCGCCTCGTCGCTCGAAGGCCGCAACGGCATACTGGCCCTGCACTTCGTCGAAAAGGACCGCAAGAACTTCACCCCCGGGGCCACGGCGTACAAATCCGTCTTCTGCTTCGACAACCGGATGGTCTTCCTCGGCAGCGGCATCGACAACGACAACCAGGCATACCCCACCGAAACGACGCTTTTCCAGCTGCGGATGGACAGCCCGGCCGAACAGATAGAAGTCGACGGCGAGCTTTACGACGCTTTCCCGCTCAACCTCTCCAGAGGCGGCGAGCGGCTGGCGCTCTCCGACACGAAGGGCAATTTCTACGTGGTGAAGAACGCCGCAGCGGTGAACATCACCAAAAAGGAGCAGACCTCGCCCAACGACAAGACCCGCGCACCCCAGACGGGCAACTTCGCCACGGCCTGGATCGACCACGGCCGCGCCCCCAAGCAGGCCGCCTACGAATATGCGGTCTACATCCAGCCCACGAACAAGGAGATCACGCGCCTGATCAAGAAAGACGGCTACGAAGTGCTGCGCCGGGACAACACGGCCCACGTCGTGAAGGACCTCGCCACGGGCATCACGGGCTACGTCTGCTTCGGGGAATACACGGGCCAGGGGCTTGTGCGCAAAGTGACCGGAGAGTCGATCGTCATGGAGCGCACCGACACGGACGGACAGGTCGTGATGAGCGTCTGCACGCCCGACCTCGGCCTCACGGAGAAGACCTACACCACGCGTCAGGAGAGCCGCCCCATCGAAAAAGAGGTGCTTTTGGACGGCGCATGGGAGCTTGCCGCACAATATCCCGGCGTGGAGGCCGTTTCCCACGACACCGGAACGCTGCTGAAGATAACCTGCCGCCACGGACAGCCCGTGGAGTTCCGGCTCAAGAAGAAATAACCATTTTCACCCACAACCTGATTTATTTATGAAAAAAGCACTTAAACGCATGGCCGCGGCAGCGCTGGTGACCCTATCGGTACTCCGGGGGGGGGACGCCTTTGCGCAGAACGCCGTGGACGGACGCGTGGTTGACGCCAACGGTGCACCGCTGGTGGGCGTAACCGTCCTGATCAAGGGGACGCAGTCGGGAACGGCCACGGGCGCCAACGGCAGCTACTCGATCAAGGCCCGGGAGGACCAGACGCTGGTCTTCTCCTATCTGGGCTACACGACCGTCGAGGAGTATGTCGGCAAACGCACGGCGATCAACGTCAAGATGACCGAAGAGGCGTCGCAGATCGGCGCCGTCGAGATCGTCAACATCGGCTACGGAACCACCACGCGGCGCGACCTCACCGGCTCGGTGGCCAAGGCCGACCTGGGAACGATGATGAAGGCCAACGTCACCAACTTCGACCAGGCGCTGGGCGGACGCATCGCCGGCGTGGTCGTCACCACGGGCGACGGCTCGCTGGGCGCCGAAGCCAATATCACCATCCGCGGAAACAACTCGCTCACGCAGAGCAACGCCCCGCTCTACATCATCGACGGATTCCCGTCCGAAGGGTCGTTCGCCGCGTCGATCAACCCCGCCGACATCGAGTCGATCGACGTGCTGAAAGACGCTTCGGCGACCGCCATCTACGGAGCGCGCGGAGCCAACGGCGTCATCGTGATCAACACCAAACGCGGCAACGAGGGCAAGCCCACGGTGAACTTCAGCGCCTCGTTCTCCCTGAACAAGATCGCCAACAAGGCCGACCTGATGGACTCCTACGAATTCGTCCGGCTTCAGAGCGAACTGATCAGCGAGGAGACGATGAACAAGAGCTATTTCAGCGAGGGACTGACGCTCGACGACTACCGCCACATCCCGGGCATCGACTGGCAGGACCAGCTCTATCGCACGGCTTTCCAGCAGAACTACAACGTCTCGCTCTCGGGCGGCAACAAGGAGGGGCTGCGCTACAACGTGGGCTTCTCGGCGCTCGACCAGGACGGCATCATCATCCGTTCGAACTTCCAGCGCTACCAGGGCAAGGCCAACTTCACGCTGCCCATCTCGAAAAAACTCACGCTGAACGCCAACGCCAACTATTCGCGCACGGCGACCAACGGCGTGACCCCCACCACGGCGCAGACCACCTCGTCGTCGTCGGGCTGGCTGATGTACTCGGTCTGGGGCTACCGCCCCGTAACGCCTCCCGGGCAGGACATACTCGATTCGATGCTCGACGAAGCCGTAGACGGATCGAACGACTACCGCTTCAACCCGGTGAAGACCGCCAAGAACGAATACCGCAAGACGCTGGTGGACTACCTCAACGCCAACCTGGCGCTGACGTGGAAGATCACCCCCGACCTGACGTTCAAGACCACGGGCGGCTACGTCCTGAACAAACGCCGCCGCGAGGAGTTCAACGGCAGCGAGACCTACACGGGCTACGCCGGCTCGCCCAGCGGCAAGGGCGTCAACGGCGCCATCTATTGGACCGACCAGACGAGCTGGTCGAACGAAAACACGCTCAACTACAAGAAGCGCCTGGGGCGCAGCCACAACCTCGACCTGATGGCGGGACTCTCGCTCCAGGGGCAGAAGAACACCTACGACGGCGTTGCGTCGACGCAGATCTCCTCCGAGGAGCTGGGCATCGCGGGCATCCACACGGGCAACTACCAGAAGGTCCAGAGCAACTACTACGACTGGCGGATGATGTCGGCCTTCCTGCGCGCCAACTACAATTTCCGCTACAAATACTACCTGACCTTCTCATTCCGCGCCGACGGCTCGTCGAAATTCCCCTCCGACAACCGCTGGGGCTACTTCCCCTCGGCCGGCCTTTCGTGGAACTTCAACCGCGAGAATCTGCTGAAGAAGAGCGAGTGGATGAGCAACGGCAAGTTGCGCCTCTCGTGGGGCCTGACGGGCAACAACCGCACGCAGACCCCTTACGACTTCTATTCGCAGATCACCGTCAACCCGGGTTCGGGCAACTCGCTCGACTATGTGTTCGGCGGCGAGCGCGTGCCGGGCTACTACGTCTCGAACATGGCCAACGAGCGGCTCAAGTGGGAGACCACCGAGCAGTGGAACGCGGGTCTCGACCTCGGGTTCTTCGAGGACCGCATCAAAGTGACGGCCGACTGGTACGACAAGGTGACGCGCGACCTGCTGCTCTACGCCCTGCTGCCCGCCTCGTCGGGCTTCGAGCAGGGGATGCTCAACATCGGCAAGATCCGCAACCGCGGCTTCGAGCTGACGCTCGAAACGGTGAACGTCAAGACCCGTCAGTTCCAGTGGTCCACGTCGTTCAACATCGCCTTCAACCGCAACCGGATTCTCGGGCTGGTCGACGGACAGAACACGCTCCAGAGTTCCGTATCGTGGGAGACGCGCTTCAACTCGCAGTTCCCCTACATCTCGCAGGTGGGCAAGCCCACGGGCATGATGTACGGCTTCATCTACGACGGGACCTACAAGGCCGAGGATTTCGACGACAAGGGCAACCTCGTCAGCGGCGTTCCCTCGTTCAAGGGCAACGCGATGCAGCCGGGCGACATGAAATACCGCGACATGAACGGCGACGGCGTCATCGACGACTACGACCGCACGAGCATCGGCTGCGGACAGCCCCTCAACACGGGCGGCTTCGGCAACAACTTCAACTGGAAGAACTTCGACCTGAACATCTTCTTCGCGTGGAGCTACGGCAACGACGTGCTGAACGCCAACCGGCTGGTCTTCGAATCGGGATGGAGGAGCCAGACCAACCAGCTGGCCTCCTACGCCGACCGCTGGTCGCCGGAGAACCCCGCGTCGAACATTCCGCGCGTGAACGCCGTCGGCCGCGAGGAGTACTCGTCGCGCGTGATCGAGGACGGTTCGTTCCTGCGGCTGAAGAACGTCTCGCTGGGCTACACGCTGCCGAGCCGTTCGCTGCGCAAGGCGGGCATCAGCCAGATGCGCGTCTACGTCTCGGCCGACAACATCTGGACCCTGACGGGTTACAGCGGTCCCGACCCCGAGGTATCGACCCGCAACTCGGTGCTGACGCCCGGATTCGACTGGTCGGCATATCCCCGCGCATTCGGCTTCACGGCCGGCGTAAACCTCACATTCTAACGGTTTAAACGCAACATTACGCCATGAAAATCAAAAGCATATTGAAACTGGGAACGCTGGCGCTGCTCACCGCCGCCCTTCCGGCGTGCAGCTTCCTCGACACCGATCCGCAGATCATCCCCGACGACGGCTACTACAACAGCGAACAAAAGCTGATCTACGGTCTGGCGGGCGTCTACGGCGTGCTGAACAGCGAAGCGCTCTACGGCAACTACTACTCGCTGCAAATCGCCAACGCCGACGACCTCTGCTACTTCAACAACTACAACAACAGCGAATCGCGTCCCGACCGCTACAACCACAGCGCCGGCACGGCGGCGATCTACGACACCTGGTCGAAGCTCTACGAAGGCATCAAGAACGCCAACCGCTACATCGAGGCCGTCGAAAAGACGGAGATCGACCCCGGGAAACTTTCGGTGGACATCGGGCTTTACATCGCCGAAGCGCGGTTCCTGCGCGCCTACTACCACTTCCTGCTGGCGCAGGCGTGGGGCGATATGCCCCTGCGCGTCAAAGCGACCACCTCGCCCAACCCCAACGACGTGCAGATGGCCGCAACGCCGCAGGAGCAGGTGCTCAAATGGTGCGCCGACGAGATCGAAGCCACGATTCCCGACCTCTACGAGCCCATCGACAACACCCCCTCGCGCGTCAGCCAGACCGTCGCCCAGGGCATTCTGGCCCGCGTCTATCTCTTCATGGCCGGCGAGAGCGTCAAGCAGATCGACGGACTGGATAAAAAGGAGATGTACCGCCGCGCCGCCTACTGGGCCAACGAGGTGATCGCCTCGCACAAGCACGACCTGAACGAGAGCTACGAGGAGATCTTCATCAACATGATCCGCGACCAGTACGACACGCAGTTCCACGAATCAATGTGGGAGGCCGAATTCCTCGGCGACCGCACCAGTGCGACCGACTGGACGAACGGCCGCATCGGCGACCTGATCGGCCTGCGGTCGCAGTCGGGAACGACCAACTACTCGGAGTGGGCCTGCAACTACTCCTACGGCTACTACAACGGCTCCTACACCCTCTGGCAGCTCTACTGGGAGAACGACCGCACGGCAGACGAAACGGCCAGCGCCACGGTCATCGACAAGCGGCTGACGTGGAACCTGCCGGGCTACAACTACCGCGGAATGAACAACCAGAAAATCTCGTACAAGAACAAGGCGGGCGAGACCGTGACGCGCTACTTGCAACAGACGCAGAGCATGTTCAAGACGCCGTGGGTCTACAACAACAATTTCGCCATGCCCGACATCGAGGGGCTGGACCAGACGATCGAGGACGCGTTCGACCCCGCCGATCTGGTTTACGACCCGACGGTGATGTGCGCCGTCCGCAACGCCGGCAAATGGCGCCGCGAGACGGTCTACGAGAAACAGATGTCGGCCAAGAGCCTCTACACGACGATCAACTTCCCGATCCTTCGCTACGCCGACGTGCTGCTGATGTACGCCGAGGCGATCAACGAATACGCCGGGGCGCCGGACGACCAGGCCAAGGAGGCCATCCGGGAAATCCGCAAACGCGCGGGCGTCAAGACCGACGAGAGCCTGCTGGGCGACTACCGTTCGTTCCGTGACCTGGTGCGCAACGAGCGCGGACGCGAACTGGCTTTCGAGGGGCTTCGCAAGTGGGACCTGATCCGCTGGGGCACGTTCGTCGAGAAGATGCACAACGCCGGGACCAACCAGCCGACGGAGAACAAGTACCGCAACGTCAGCTATACGAACTATGCGTCGGCGAACTACGCCAACGTGACGGCACGCCACATCTACCTCCCGATTCCGACCAAGGAGCTGGCGGTGAACCACGCGCTCCGACAGAACCCCTTATGGTAAAACGCTTAATTGCAGAGCATACGATGAATACGAAACGAATCACATACCTCGCGGCGACGCTGGCCCTCGCAACCGCGGCAGCCTCATGCGAACACGAAGAGATCTACGAGCCGCTGGAGTTCTCGGTGCAGCTGGCGCCGACGAACACCTACCGCACGGGCGACCCGGTGGTCTTCAACTTCAGCGGCAACGCCGACTTCATCACCGTCTGGACGGGCGACACGGGACACGAGTACAAGCACCGCAACCGCACGAAGGTCGACATCGCCGACATCGAGTCGTGCGAACTGGAGATCGAGATCAGCCAGCAGTACGGCACGCTGAACAACCTCGTCCTGTTTGCGGGCAACAAATTCGCGGGGCTGAACGGCAGCGACGCCGCCACCGACCGCCCCGTGGTCGAAGCCATCGCGGCGAACGACTGCGCCGACTGGACCAAACTGGAGTTCACGCCGAACAACGCGAACAAGTTCGAAACCTACACCTACGACATCACCCGGTTCGCCGACCGTTTTTCGTGGGGCATGCACCTTTTCTATCCGGACCCCAAGACCACGATGCGCACCTATCGGATCAATCCGAAGATCACGGTCAAGTTCAAGGGCCACGACACGCAGGTCTACAACTACCCGGACATGGAATTCGTCCCCTTCTCGCTGGCTTCGCAGCACGCCGACAACCCCTATATCCATAATGTATCGGGCAACGGCAACCTGAAATTCCAGGGCCGGCCGGGAGCGAACAACACCGCCAATATCGTCTTCCAGGGCTTCAGCGCCGGAGCTTTCCCCGAGATCGACCAGTGGGCCTTCATGCAGCCCGTCGCGCTCAACACGATCTCGCCCGACACGGGCCTGAACATCAAGGGCGTGACCGACGACCTGCCGAGCTACTCGTACACCTACACCGAGCCGGGGACCTACACGGTGACCTTCATCGTCGCCGGGGGCAACTACCAGGGACAGTCGGCGCCCGCTCCCTACGAGGTGACGTTCACGGTGATCGACCCGATCGAATAACCCGTCCGAAAGTTTTCGCAAGCCCGCCCTTCAGCAAGAAAGGCGGGCTTTTTCACAATATCCGGTTGCATTTCTGCGTTTTTTCCAGTAACTTTGGAGGTGAAACTTAACCTTTAACAACCAAAACCGAAACAACCTCATCGTATGAAGGCTGAATTACAGGAAATAGCGTCGCAGTTCGCGCTGGAAGGCGCTATCACGGCAATCGACTCGCTGGGCGAGGGATTCATCAACGACACGTTCATCGTCCGCACGGCGGGCGATGCGCCGGATTACATCCTCCAGCGCAAAAACAAGAGCATCTTTCCCGACGTTCCGGCCATGATGGAGAACATCCGCAAAGTGACGGATCATATCCGCCGCCGCGTCGCAGCCGCCGGGGGCGACCCCAGACGCGAGGCGATGACCGTGGTTGCGACCCGCGACGGAAAGCTCTATCACGTGGACGCACAGGGCGAATATTGGGCCGTTTCGGTTTTCATCAGCGACACGATCGCCTACAACAAGGCCGACTCCCCGGAACTGGCCCGCAAGGGCGGCGAGGGCATCGGCAAGTTCCAGGCCCAGCTGGCGGACTTCACCGAGCCGCTGGCCGAGACGATCAAGGGCTTCCACAACATCCGCCACCGCTTCGTGCAGTGGGACGAGGCGCTGCGCCGCGACGCCGCAGGCCGCGTGAAAGACCTTGCGGAGGAGATCGGCTGGATCGAATCGCGCCGCGACGAGATGCTCTCGTTCTGGTCGAAGGTCGAGGACGGCACGATCCCCACGCGCGTGACCCACAACGACACGAAAATCAACAACATCCTCTTCAACAAGCAGGGCGAGGTGCTGTGCGCCATCGACCTCGACACGGTGATGAACTCCACGTCGCTCAACGATTTCGGCGACGCCATCCGCTCCTACGCCAACACGGGCGACGAGGACGACCGCGACCTTTCGCGCGTGGGCATGTCCCTCGAAATGTTCCGCGCCTATACCGAAGGCTATCTGTCGCAGCGGGCCGGACAGCTCAACCAGGCCGAAATCGACCACCTGGCATTCCCGGCCCGTTACATCACCTTCGAGCAGGTGCTGCGTTTTTTGATGGACTACATCGACGGCGACACCTATTACAAAACGAAATACCCCGAGCACAACCTCGTGCGCACCCGCGCCCAGTACAAACTGCTGCAAAGCATGGAAGAGCAGTACGGCACGATGTGCGAAATCGTACGGGAAACCGTCGCCAAATACAAATAAGGAATGGAAATTCGCAAGATAGCAGGCATCGCGCCCGACGACCGGGCCGCCGTGGACGAGGCATTCGCCGGAATCGAGCCGCTGCCGGTGGCGTGCTGCAACTGGCCCGCGGAATTTCCCTACGCCCCGGAAGTCAGCTTCCGGATGTTCCATACGGGCGACTGGCTGATGCTGCGCTTCGACGTCGCCGAACGCTACACGGCGGCGCTCGTCACGGAGGACAACGGCGAGGTGTGGACCGACTCGTGCGCGGAGTTCTTCATCGCACCCGACACAGGGATGTACTACAATTTCGAAACCACCTGCATCGGACGGATGCTGCTCGGGGCGCGCAAATCCCGGACCGAGGCCGAGCACGCCTCGCCCGAGGTGCTGGCGGGCGTGAAACGCTACACGACGCTTCCCTGCGGCGAGCCTTTCGCCGAGCGCGAGGGCGACAACCGCTGGTCGCTCACGCTGGCCATCCCCCCGCAGGCGCTTTTCCGCCATGCGCTGACCGACTGGAGCGGTCTCAAGGCCCGCATGAACCTCTACAAATGCGGCGACAAACTCTCGCACCCCCATTTCCTCTCGTGGCGGCCGATCCGGACGGAGAAACCCGATTTCCACCGTCCCGAGTTTTTCGGGGAGGTGACGTTCGAGAAGTGAAAAAGTGAAAAGCTGAAAGCCAAGAGACAATCCGGTCGCGATGCGACAACTGCGGGCAACAGGCGAGCGCAATCGCTTGCGAATTGCCGAGCCGCCACAGCAGTCAAGGCGCGTGTTTTTGCGCCTTAAGTCCCCTCCCGAGGGAGGGATTTGGGGTGGGGTCAGACTTGTAAACGACGCCAACGGCGGCGACAACACGATCGGCAGCAAACCGACAGAGAGAAAGATTAACAAATTACATAAACGTATGAACAACAAGTATTCACTTTCCAAAGACGGCGGCCTGATTTCCGAATCGGCTCCGCGCGACATCATCCATCGTTACGAGAAGATCCACACCAAGGTCTACGAAAACGAGTACGAAGGCGTGCAGTACGTCGCCGACAACATCGTCAAGGCGATCCGCATGTACAACGAAATCCACTGCTCGAACGAGGTCTACGAGGAGTCGCAGCCCTTCGTGCTGGGCCTCACGACGGGCCGCACGCCGCTGGGTCTCTACCGGGAACTGGTGAAACGCCACCACGAAGGGCAGATCAGCTTCCGGAACGTCTCCGTTTACAGCCTCGACGAGTTCTACCCGATCCGGTCGACCGAACAGCAGAGCCGCAACTACCGCATCCACGAGGAGTTCCTCAACCACATCGACATCCTGCCCGAGAACGTGCACATCCCCGACGGTACGGTTCCCGAGGACCGCGTTTCGGAATACTGCGCGTCGTACGACCACTCGGTGCGGCGCATCGACCTGATGATCATTGGCGTCGGCGAGGACGGGCAGATCGGCTTCAACGAGCCGGGGTCCTACTCCCGCTCGCGCACGCGGCTGGTGCAGCTGACCTACAACACCCGCAAAATCCAGTCGGGCGCTTTCTTCGGGCTGGAGAACACGCCCAAGATGGCGGTCACGATGGGCATCGATACGATCATGCGCGCCAACCGCATCATCCTGATGGCCTGGGGCGAGGAGAAGGCCCACATCGTGCAGCGGGTCGTCGAGGGCGAGATCACGGATCAGGTTCCCGCCTCGTACCTCCAGGCGCACCAGAATATCGAGGTGGTGATCGACGAGAATGCCGCGCAGCTGCTCACCCGCGAGCAGACGCCGTGGATGGTGGGTCCCTGCGAATGGACGCCGAAATTCGTCCGCAAGGCCGTGGTATGGCTCTGCGGCGTGGTGAAGAAGCCTATCCTGAAACTCACCTATAAGGATTACATCGAAAACTCGCTGGGCGAACTGCTCGAACAGGGCCGCGCCTACGACCAGATCAACATCGACG
>ERZ772876.1533-NODE-1533-length-23120-cov-4.337091_pt1 | contig 23120 bp, 16 predicted proteins | sample MGYA00580584_ERZ772876 | MGnify/ENA primary metagenome ERZ772876 (study PRJEB29015, sample SAMEA2737728) | human gut metagenome | biome: human gut; feature: human-associated habitat; material: faeces | place: China | collected 2012 ... | reverse complement strand
CCGCCGCAACGGTCAGACCGGCCATCAGGTCCTGCGACAACTTTTTGCCGTTATAACCCGCAAACTCCCGCCGGAGCTGCTTGAAAAAGCTCATTCCCATTTTTATTCCCCTTATATCTATATATTGGACACAAAAAAATTCCGCTTTTCTCTGCGGAACCATTGGGAGCAGCCGCTCCCCCCCAAAAACAGTATAAGTACAATTAGAAAGCCAGATGGCAGACACCGTTTTATTCGTCTTTTAATAGTCATCAAATCAGCCTGTCCTCCGTCATAGTCACTAAATTATAATGTTAAGTCTATCACAATTTTGCGCGCGGGTAAATTGTGTTAAATTAGGATTTCTAAAGAAAAATTAAGTTCTTTTAGAAACACTAATCTTGTAATTCAACGGCCAGAATTATCCATTATTTATAAGAATCAATCATTCTTTTACTGGCAAGGCAAGAGCACTGTAAGGTGGGAACCTACTGGAGGCCAGCTGTATGGGAATACTATTTGATACATTATGTTGTATCGGGGCATGACGTGTTTGAGGCGCAGGAGAAAAGCTTCCGTCTTTCGGCCGGAGATATGTTTTTGATCCGTCCGGGCCAGCTGAGCAAGTATATCGCAGATGAAAACCAACCATGGCATTATATGGGTGGGGCTTTCTTCTGACCTGGATCTGGATATTTTATTTGATCGGATGGTCATTTTATCCGAAAGGTGCGAAAATATTTTTTAAGCATTCTGGAGGCCGAATCATTCAAGGATGCTGCCGAGTATTTTGTCTGCGGAAAAATATATGAGCTGATTTCCTATTTAAAAATCGAAGAACTGATTTAGGAAACAGAACAGAAAAGCCGTTATGTATTGATGGCCAAAAACTTTATTGAAACCCAATATGCAGACGATATTTCAATCCAAATGATTGCGGATAGCCTGAACTTGGCTCGTTCTTATTTCAGCATAATTTTTAAAAAGTGTACCGGTAAGTCACCCCAGGCATATTTGGTGGGTTATCAATTAGAAAAAGCCGCTCATTTTATGACAAACTATCAGTAACCCCTACGAAGGCTGCTAAAAGCTGTGGATATTTAGATATTTTCAATTTTTTCCGGATGTTTAAGCGAAAATATGGGATATCTCCGCGACAGTACCAAAAGCAGTACGCAGAGAGCAAAGCATTGTCGGCCGAACATAAAAAATGACAGGAGAAATCGGGATGGAATGGCTTTTTAAAGGGAACAAATACCGTGTTTTATCTATGGTTAAACATTCGGGAATTTGAAATAGGTTGAATTTATCCTAATGTTCGCATATAATAAGTATGGAGGTGATAACCGTGAATATCAACACAAGCAATCTCGTTTCCATCACGGAGGCCAATCAGAACTTTTCCAAAGTGGCAAGGCTTGTCGATGAAAGCGGTGCCGCTGTCATTCTGAAAAACAATGTCCCACGATATTTGATCGTGGAATTTGGACAGGCGGAGCAGGAACAGCTTGCATCCGATGAAGATGTCCTTTCCATTTCCAAAAGGCTGATCGCCAAGAACCGGCAGGCGTATGAGGAGCTTGCCAAATGAAAAAACTTACAAAAGAGCAAATCCTGATGCTGCACGCCGAACTGATAAAGGAAACCGGCGGAACGGATGGTCTGCGTGATGAAGGGCTTTTAGATTCTGCTCTGAACGCCCCCTTTCAGGAATTCGGTGAAACCGCCGCCTATCCGTCCTTACAGCAGAAAGCGGCAAGGCTCGGCTTCGGGTTCATTCAGAACCACGCCTTTGTGGACGGGAACAAGCGGATCGGCACCCACGTCATGCTGGTTTTCCTTGCCTTGAACGGCATTGATCTGGACTATTCGCAGGATGAGCTGTCCGCCATGATCCTCGAAGTGGCGGCGGGAATACGCTCCTTTGAAAGCATGGTAAAATGGATTATTGAGCATCAGGTATGACGAACAGCAGCACGGTTTCAAGGAGCCGTGCTGCTGGTTTACTTCGGGCCAAGTTGTATGGGATGACGCCGAGTGGCGTCTTTTTTACTGCTCAAATTCTTCTCTCATCCCTAATTCTCCTATTTGTCAACACGCCCTATTTTTCTCCCAAATCCATCTCTTCTCCAGTGGTTTATATGGATTCCTGTTTCCGGCTACAGACAGAACCACTGTTTTATCTTTAGAAAATGAATTAAAAAATAAAGGTCCACAATATCTGGACGCCGCATGGACGCTTTTGGAGCTCGCCCTGTTCAGTGTTTTCCCCAACGAAGACAGGTTCGCATTACTTCTATAAAAGCGTTTGGAGATCCTCTATCTAATATGAAGTAAAACATTTTAGTAGTGAGCCTGTAATCATTTCTTCAACCAATACTGCGAGCTGCTTCTAGCCCCGCTGGATCGGCTTCGAGGGATACGCTCCACGAAGCCAGCCTGCTCCAGTTCGGCCAGCGCCCGGTAGACCGTCCGGGTGGAAATATGCAAATCAGCCGCGATGGTCGAAACGGATGGATAGCACCGACCGTCTATGGAATTCCGCCGCTCCCGCAGATACATATACACCGCCACGGCCCGATGAGGCAGATCACACTCGTAAAGCAGCCGGTTGTATGCCATCCATCTCGTCCCCCTTAATCCGTCTTAACAACCCTTTTCACAGGAGCCTGCGGAGGATAACCCCCTGCAGGCTCCTCGTTTGTTTGGGTATACTGCAGAATCGATTCTTCTAGATCGTTTCTATTCGCATACTCCACTTTTCGCGCCCCCTGTTCCAGCATGGTATAGGCTCCCTCAAAGGCCACACCCCATTTAAAAAACAGCGGAAGCCGGCACCGCATGGGATGGCAACCTGTTTTCATTACGATAAACTGACCTTTGGGCATGGCCTTTAACTCATCCGTGGTCATCAGCTGTCTTTTCATCATCTGCAGAGACTGAGAAAGCGAGCCGTTTCCCTGGTTCACACTGCCGGACATCACCGTCCGGCTGCCCAGATTTTCGCTCATAGTGTCCGCGGTGCTGCTGTTGGGCGCAAAGCCGCCGAACAGCGTTAACTATCGTGATAGGTAATCCTTTGATATAAATCTCTGGATTTTCCCCCACGCCACACCGGACATGAGACTTTCACCTCATCCGGCGTTCCATCAATTGCATTTGTTTTCCGTTTATTCAGTTTCCTAATGAAAGCAGTTTTTAGAGTTGTGTGATTTCAGGCAGACCGGCGAGGGTCCTCAGCTTGTTCAGGTTTTGCAACTGATTCTGGTCGAGATTCAGCAAGCTGAGATATTGCAGAATAATGTCCGTTTCTCGCGCGTGGATTAGTTTGTGTACCGGCTCCAAGACAAGAATCAAATTGGCATACTTGTCTCCGCCGCCCCAATCTCTTGGCTTTTTGTGGTGGCAGTGGATTTCATTGGGTGTATGGAATTCCCGGCCTGTGATGGCACATTTACCCCATTGAGCACAAAACAGTGAAATGCGATTGTCCGCATATTCCACGTCGTAACCGAATGTGGGCTGCCGCATCAGTTTCAGCATCAGGGAGACATTTATCCGTAGGTTTTCATGGATCTGCCTGACCTTGCCAACGACTTGCTCTGTTGACAAGCGCCCAATGTCTTTTATCGTCAGGCGGTCTGTTCCGGGGGTGTCGCTGCCCGTGTTGGCTTTGATATTGCGATAGGCCAACAAAATGTTTTCTCGTGATAGGATTACATCCATCAGAGCGGAGAACGGTTCACCATTTTTACTCTTTGCGTACAGGTCATCGTAGGTCTGCTGCATCCCGTAGTATTCGGTGTGCCGCAAACTGTTTATGCTTACTTCCTGCTTCACTTTCGGCACAAGGCATCACTCCTTCCTTGGGTAGTGACCCTTTTGCTCATACTCGAAACCCTTGTGTTTAAAATGAATAACTTGAACATTTTACAATTGACTTGAGGCCATTCCTCCATCCCCATTACAGGGACTTCTTCGGTTCGACCTCTACTTTTCAGCATCGGTTCGCCTGCTTATCTGCTTCGTCAGGCTACTTCCCAATTGGGAAGCCCGATACCTTTCCCCGTTCCGATAATCCTATCTGTGCATATGCCCGTAGGTGTCCGCTATAAGCCTGCTGGCTTGGGTGCGCCTGTAACGCACCATGGCTTTTCATAACTGCCATTTTTACTAAGCCACACCAACTGCGATTTCTCGCATCCTTACTTTTCAATAAGGCCGACATTTAGACCCTTACATTCGCGGATTCGTCAGTCCTTTGGGGACATTCTCACCATAGGCATTTTATAGACCCCCGGCCTATAGGCAACGCCGTTCACCTCTGAACGGTTTTCGTGTGTGGCATCCGCCGATTCACTTACGGTTGCTCTCAGCCGACTTCACCGAGCTTCTGACGGTCAGCGTTTCTGCTTACGCCGCCAGTCGGAGTATCAGGGAGGGCGTTTCAGGGCGTTACCCCATCATTTCACCCCTTGGATTATCAGTTCTCCAAAGCTATCTTTTCACCTCTCTTTCAGCTTTGTGCCCGACCTTTTCAATAGCCATAGGTAAGCCTTTGAGATTATCTCCAGCTTTTCCCCGGCTCCACACCGTGCGTGCGGCTTTCACCGCACACGGCGTTCCATCGATAGTCTCTATTTGTCATAAAATCATTCACTACACAAGTTCATCATTTGTATCCGTCAGACAGGCTCGCGACCTGCCATTTGACGAAGTTTGTTCAGCTTTACTTTCTGCTCAGAGTTTAATTTTAACATTTGTAGATAATACGCTATAACATCTTTTTCTTTGGCGTGTATAAGGACATGCACCTCTTTGAGTACCAGCACAAGATTACTGTATTTATCACTTCCACCGTTGATACGCGGCGTTTTGTGATGACAGTGTACCTCGTTTGGTGTAAGAAAGCTTCTTCCTGTAACCGCACATTTTCCCCATTGGGCAGCAAACAGCGACACCCTGTTATCGTTGTAATCAAAAACAGATCGGAACGGTGGCGATCGACAATAGGGCCGAGCATCTGTAGGTTTGGCAATATTAACAAATCCGAATAAGCATCACGCTCTTACTTGTATATTTGTTTTTATAGAAAACAAAACTCTTGACACTATCGGATAAAAAAAGACATGGTTTGCAGAGCCCTAGTAGAATGAAGTCGTGACACACCATTCTGAAAGGAGACAGCAAACCATGTCTGAGAAGAAATGGGGAGGTTATCAAGAGAGAAAATAATTGGTACGAGGAAAAGTGGAGGAAACGCTCAACGAACTGCTGGAGATCGAAGGTTTAAAAAACGCGCGGTATGAGCGTAGCGGACAGTTCCAATGCCACCGCATCAGTTCTTACAACCTCCTCATTAAAAACAAGATTTTTCAGAGTGAAGAATTCTTTTAAGAAGCGGTATTGAATAATAAGGAAATAGTACGGGCGACCTGGCTGCCCCAGTTCTCAACCTGGGCGAAACCGGAGAACTCCGGGCCGTTATCCACGGTAATGGTCTTGAAGACCTGCGAGAACTTGTCCCCGAACGCTTCCTTGAGCAACTGCATGGCACTCAGAACGGAGTCTGCATCCTTGCCGGGAATCTGGAGGGCGATGTAGTGTTCCGTTTTCTTCTCCAACAGGGAGAGGACAACGGCCTCCTTACCAGCCTTCTTTCCCACCACAGTGTCGCCTTCCTAATGGCCTTCCTCGATGCGCAGAGCTGCAATCTCAGGCCGCTGGGAGATATCCCTGCCGTAGCTTTTCTTGTGTTCACGGGGTTTTGAGCCCTTGTTCCGCTTGCGTTTCACGGCTTCTGGCAGCTCTGTCACAGACAAGTCGAGATTGCCGGCCCAGATCTCGTGATAGAGGGTGCGCGTGCATATCATCTCGTCAGCTGGGAACAACTGGTGCAGACGGGCATAACCGACGCAGGCATCCAGAGACCACTTGTGCTCTTTGAACTGCCTTGTCACCCAGCGAAGGAAGCGGGCACAGCGGCAAATCCGATGACATCTCCGAGAACGCTTCCGGTTGGCCTTGTAGACGGCCTCTCCCCGCCTTGCTGAGTAGCCGGGTTTCCTGCCCTTATTGATCTTGCGAGGCGGCGTGCCGCGCCGCAGTTCGTTTGCCACGGTGGATGGCGAGCAGTCGGATCTCTCTGGCGATGGCTCTGTTTGAGTAGCCTTGACGCTTGAGATGCTGGATGGCACCTCTTTCTTCACGTTGTAAGTGCTGTCCCTTCTTGCGTTCTACTTGATTTGTGATATAATCTTGGCAGTCCATCGTGATTGCCCTCCCTTGGCAGATGTGGTGTGGGAACTTCATTCTACCATGCAGGGATCATCACTATGGATTTTTTAGGATGTATTCCACGAAAAGCAGGGGGATCGAGTGGTGGATAGTCACTCGATACCCCCTCTTTCCTTTGGGCATTTGCCCTCACTTACACGCCAATAAATTATTGCTCTGCCAACTGCTCCTCTACTAACTGCAATAGAAAATCCCCAAGATCTTCAGCAACTTTTTTTATAACAACATATTTTTTGCCATCAAAAATTGCCATGATTACAGGTGGCTCTCCATCTTTATTAAGTTGACCATAATCCAAATAGCCATAGTAACCATCATCAAAGAAGTAAATCGGAAGCCATTCTTTAGGAAGATTATAATCTCTTCTATCAGCCAATGCCGTTTCTACGCAATTTGTCTCAGGGTCTCCGGAAAAATCATCTATAACGATTCCAAAAATTTCAACTCCGAAGAACTCCAAATACCCAAGTTCCCGAAAATATTTATAGTTTTGTTTAGAGAATGTAATACTTAGTAATTTGGATGCTGCAGAAATTGCTTCATCAGATTTCCCGCCTCCTATATCATATCCTTCGCATTGTTTGGCTAAATCAAGTGCCCTTTCAAAATTTTGATAACTCATTTAATACGCCTCCTTTTTCAATTAATACTGACCAATTGGCCTTGCAATACCGGACGGTTGTCCTGTCATCAGTGCGAAGATAAGGAAGGCAAGCACACCGAAAAGTGTAGCCTGCCTTCCTTTTGGGGTGTTCTGCAACGCGCCCCCTTGTAGATCAGTTTTTGATAAGTAAGACCCCTTCAGGCGCAGTCCATAGCAAACAACTGCATATTCTCTTTATCAGTTCCTCTTTTGAATGTACCTCATACCTTTTATCAATCTCCTCTTCGTCACGAATTAAGAAAATCATGAAGCATTCCAAATCGCTCAATTCATTAAGAAACAACATTAACTTATTATTTAGCACTTCATGACTTTGGGTTTGTCGGGCCATTACGAAGCCATCCGCCTTTGCTCGGATCGTAAAATATGCTGATGTGGATTGCTGTGAAACTGAGGAGTCCCATGATTGCCCCAATGCACTTCACTCCAAGGGACGTTATATCCGTTTGCAGTAGGCCATGCCCCGACGGGGAAAGTGGCCGTCAAAGGAATTGGATTGCCGTTTGCATCTTTTGGTATGTATAAATTTGAGCCAGAATTCCCCGGGCCCTTGATACCACCGTCCAACTTCCCAACGCTAACGTCTATCTACCTTGTTAACCGTCTGGCTCGCTTTGGATTTCAGCTCAGCAGGCGTTGCCCTTTTCCTGAACCTGAAAACTCACTGGCCAGTAACCAGAGAGCAGGGCTGACGCCCTGCTCTCTGGTTACTACGAACGCTAACTACATTTTAAATTCAAAACTTTCACACGCCACCTTAATTACATTGCCATCAATCATTTTTATATTTAACTGATAGTATTGATTATCAACTTTTTTTATTCCACCTCCTAATGACGGTATGGGCGGGTCTCCATTAAGATGCTTAATTTCTTGTAACGAGTTCGTGATTAAATCTCCCATTGGTGCAATGTTAATATCTTCGATAATGTTTTCGTCCCAATGTCCGATAAATGAAAACCCTATAAAATTATGGCATATAATGGTTGCAGAAATATCCGGTCTTTCTATACTATCAGAAAAATAGGTTAATTTTATAGACACATTTTCATAATCGATATGAAAATCACTAAAAGACCAGTCTGCCCAACCCGAACGATTGATTTTCTCAATAACACTCACGATATTTAACCTCGAATTCGTTTTACTTAAACCAGCTTTGTGGAAGGATATGGTTATTGCCAAAGCCATCGCCCCATCCACCTGTAAATATGTTTTTCTTATACTCAAAATGGATGTGTGGAACCTCATGATATGGGTTTTTCTTATGTGCTGCCACATCAGTTGGGGGATGTATTCCTTCTGGTCTAACTCTCATTTGAACGCCAGCACTATTGGTACCGATATATTTCACATTCGCACCATTAGTACTTTTTTTCATCATTGACAAGTTTCTTTCCAGTCCTGCCTTAGTGCCAGGTATTGCATCTCCTTGAGGTGTCACATAGAAGTCTACTCTTTTACCCGTAGTCTCCACACTCTTGAAATCATCAAGCTTTCCGACACTGACGTCTATTTTTTTGACGGCCTGACTCGCTTTGGATTTCAGCTGGCTGACCGTGTCCTGTGTACGTTTGATGAGTTTCTTTTGTTTTGCCGCCGCTTCGGCCACAATATCTTTGCTTGAAGTTGAGAGAGCTGCCTTAATCGATTTTTTTGCGGTCTTGGCAACATCACTGATCTTATCCGCTGTGGAGACCGACTTTTTTATCGCTTTTCCGGTATCCATAACAGTATCGACCGCATCGACCGTGCGCTTGACAATCTTCAATGTATCAGTAACATCGTCAATCTTACTAATAGCCTTGACGGCTTTTCCCGCATAGGAACCAGGCACAAAGGGCAGAAGAGATGCAACATCCCACACCAGGAACCCGAAGTTCGTCCAGCTGGGTTCCTTGAACATGTCGTAGACGCTGAACCCTAAGCTGACAACATCAAAAACGGTTTCTAACCAGTGCCCGCTGGAATCTTGATACCGCACTGGATTGGCCGCGCAATAGCCATACAGGTTCAGGGTTGCCGGATCAGAGGGTTCTCCGTGGTAGGTGTCCTCCTGTGTGAACCGCCCAGACTGAGGATCATAATACCTAGCCCGCAGGTAATAATATCCGGTTTCACTGTCAAAATACTGGCCGGAATATCGGAATGGGTTTTCAATACCGGACGTATCCAAAAGCTCGTTGCCGTACGAATCGTATTTATATTCGGAATTGCCGGTATTGCCCAGGGAACGAACTCCCACCACATCGCCATGCGCGTTTTTTAAATACGCGCTGACAGTATGCTGTCCTCCGGTTCCGCTCAGCGCAATAGCCTCTATACCGGATGCGCCATAGATATAGTTTTGGACCGGTTTGTTCGCCGTCAGATCCGAGATGATGTTGTCGCCGTCCCAGATATGGTTCGTAACGACGCCTGCACTTGTCTTGGAAATCCGATGGCCGGAGCTGTCATAGCGATAGGTGACGTTACCTGATGAAGAGATAGCGGTCTGAACCATCCGATTGAACGCGTCGTAGGTATTCTGGATTTCAACGGTCTCGGTATTGTTCTGATTCTTTACCTTGGACAGCAGATTGCCGCTGTCGTCATAATTGTAGGTATAGGCATACCCCTCTGAACCGCTGACGGTTTCGCCGGTCAGCCTGTTTGCCAAATCATAGGCATATTGCGTAGTGGTTTGCGTCGAGGAAACAAGGTCATTATAAACCTTTGTTGTACGGTTGTCAAAGTCATCAAAGCTGTACGATGCACTCCAGACGGCGGTGTCCCCTTCGCTGTAACGCTCGGTTGCTTTTTTCTAACGGCTTTTTCCCCTTTTTCCCCTTTCGCTACGTTTGTCGCTTCAACATCAATTATCTACTATATGGTATAAATGATTATAGAAAGAGCGCGCCGCAGTTTTCTTGTTCTGCAACGCGCCCTTCCCTTCTTTTAGCACATATCCATCGGATTGACCGTACCTGGAATTTCAAGCAAACTGCTGTCCATGATTAACTCTCGGTTTATTCTAAAGGCAATACCGGTAATTGTAGAAACACCGAATGTACCCAGCAAATGAAAGTCTCCGGGTTCGGGTATTTCCTGCTCGTATTCATTATAATATTTGCCGTCTATTATATCATAGAATCCATAGCTGACATCATCAAAAGACGCCTCAATGTGACCAACATTGTAAAAGTATCCTCTTGTCCAATACTCTCTGCCTACCGTAGCTGGCGGAATAAGCAGATTGTTAAAATCAGGAGTAAAACATGAGTCTTCGACCGATGTCGCCTTATCCTTGAAAATCATGACAACGCTTAAGCCATCTCCGTTTATGTTGTTGACGTTGCCCTCCATAACCAGCCCAAAGAAGTATAGGGATTCTTTGGGACTAACTAAAAAGACATCGCCCTTCTGGGGGATAATTCTCTTTCTTTTGATCACCTTAAGTTGATATTCGTTTGCCTCTTGGTTATCCAATTCATCCAACCGTCTTTTAATATCGTCCGGCTGCGCATTATACCTTTGCTTCCATCTCTTCAAAAGCGGATTATCCTTCGTATTTCCATTACTTAACACAAGCAACCCCCATTCTAGTTATGGCTCAAGAAATCTATCGCCCAATCACGAGCATCCTGATAGAATCTGTGTCTAGGTGAGATACTATTAATCTTGTTGAGTGCATTAGGTCCATTTTCGATATAATACTGTTCAATAGCTCTTGCTTGATTTCGGGTTAATCCATCATATTTAACCCGAAGATCATCAAGCCCCTTTCCGATCTTACCTTTTCCGGGATTGTTATGCTGATACAGACGCGCTTCCTTAGATTGTTTTGTAATTCCAGTGTATACAGCGTCATCGCCTTTCATACCAAAATACACCTTGTGATCCGAAGCGCCTTTGCCCAGCCATTTATCGAATCCAGGAGTCTTGCCGACGCCATCAGCTTTCCCAACGCTAACGTCTATTTTTTTGACGGCCTGACTCGCTTTGGATTTCAGCTGGCTGACCGTGTCCTGTGTACGTTTGATGAGTTTCTTTTGTTTTGCCGCCGCTTCGGCCACAATATCTTTGCTTGAAGTTGAGAGAGCTGCCTTAATCGATTTTTTTGCGGTCTTGGCAACATCACTGATCTTATCCGCTGTGGAGACCGACTTTTTTATCGCTTTTCCGGTATCCATAACAGTATCGACCGCATCGACCGTGCGCTTGACAATCTTCAATGTATCAGTAACATCGTCAATCTTACTAATAGCCTTGACGGCTTTTCCCGCATAGGAACCAGGCACAAAGGGCAGAAGAGATGCAACATCCCACACCAGGAACCCGAAGTTCGTCCAGCTGGGTTCCTTGAACATGTCGTAGACGCTGAACCCTAAGCTGACAACATCAAAAACGGTTTCTAACCAGTGCCCGCTGGAATCTTGATACCGCACTGGATTGGCCGCGCAATAGCCATACAGGTTCAGGGTTGCCGGATCAGAGGGTTCTCCGTGGTAGGTGTCCTCCTGTGTGAACCGCCCAGACTGAGGATCATAATACCTAGCCCGCAGGTAATAATATCCGGTTTCACTGTCAAAATACTGGCCGGAATATCGGAATGGGTTTTCAATACCGGACGTATCCAAAAGCTCGTTGCCGTACGAATCGTATTTATATTCGGAATTGCCGGTATTGCCCAGGGAACGAACTCCCACCACATCGCCATGCGCGTTTTTTAAATACGCGCTGACAGTATGCTGTCCTCCGGTTCCGCTCAGCGCAATAGCCTCTATACCGGATGCGCCATAGATATAGTTTTGGACCGGTTTGTTCGCCGTCAGATCCGAGATGATGTTGTCGCCGTCCCAGATATGGTTCGTAACGACGCCTGCACTTGTCTTGGAAATCCGATGGCCGGAGCTGTCATAGCGATAGGTGACGTTACCTGATGAAGAGATAGCGGTCTGAACCATCCGATTGAACGCGTCGTAGGTATTCTGGATTTCAACGGTCTCGGTATTGTTCTGATTCTTTACCTTGGACAGCAGATTGCCGCTGTCGTCATAATTGTAGGTATAGGCATACCCCTCTGAACCGCTGACGGTTTCGCCGGTCAGCCTGTTTGCCAAATCATAGGCATATTGCGTAGTGGTTTGCGTCGAGGAAACAAGGTCATTATAAACCTTTGTCGTACGGTTGTCAAAGTCATCAAAGCTGTACGAAGCGCTCCAGATCGCAGAGTTCCCTTCGCTGTAATGCTCGGTTGTCAGTCGGCCAATGGAATCATAGCCATATTCCGTCTTTTGATTCGCACTGTCAATTTTTTTATACAGATTACCATCCAGTTTATAGCTGTAGCTTTCATTCCAAACGTCTGTATAAGTTCCCGTGTCGGATTTGCTTTGTTGTTGTATGGCCTTGATCAGTCCAGCATTGTTATAGGTATAATTAGTCTTGATGCTATTACCATTTTGACTGATAACCGTTTCAGCTAATTGGCTGTTATTATTGTATGCATAGCTGACAGACACAGAAGCAGTTTCAGATTGGCTGGCTTTATAAGTCAAGGAACTCAAGCGGGACAGAGAATCATACTCATAGTCTTGATATTGTTTTTCCTCATACGACTGGGTGGCGGTATTGTACACCTTTAATGATATGGTGTCAACATTCCGCGGCGTATAGGTGTACGTTAGAATGTAATCTCTGCTATTATCGTTGTCATCTCTGGTCTCTGTCAGCAAGCGTCCCATCAGGTCATAGGTATATGTAAAGCTTCCGTTTTCATCCGTGGCGCTTGCAATTTGTCCCGCCGTGTTGTAAGCAATGGTATGCGTAATAGACCCGGCAGAGACAGAAGTCTGTCTTCCCAGATTGTCATAAATATACGTGGTCTTTACGCCGTTTCTCGAGGTGCTGGTCAGCAGCCTATCGGCAAAATCATAAGTATACTGCTCCTCCCGATTTAACCCGTCTTTATATGTAGAAACATTGTGGTATTGATCATAGACCGTCTCAGTTACCGAAAAAGACGTATCCCCATTAGGCGTATAATGATCCTTGTCGATAATTGTGAGCGGAGATGACAAGCCCGTAAATGTTTTTACAATGCTACCAAGACTGTCATAACAGTACTGAGTATACAACGAATTATTAGAGTCTATCACGCGCTGGGTTTTGATCAGACGATTCATCACGTCATACTCGTACTTCATAGTGGACGTGCTGGAGGGCTTGTCCGGCTCGTTGTTCGTTACTGCCGTTTCAACGATGTTGCCGTACAGGTCGTAATAGCTCCAGTTTTCGCTGTAGTATTTGGTATCTCCATCTTTTTCAAAAATTGTTCGGGCATGATACACTCTCCCCAACGGATCGTAGTCATAATCTGTCTGATTGCCATTGTAATCAGTGGTTTGAATGAGCTGGTCAAACCCATCATATGTTGAGTAGGTTGACTGGTTGAGCGCATTTTTCACCTCTACACTTCGTCCAAACTTATCGTAAGTCAAAACAGATGTATCAATGGTATCGCCCGAACAGCTCTCTAGTTTTCCGTATGCGCTATAACTATATCGATCCGAATAGAATTGGTTAGGTTGGTATTCCGTTTCCACTGCGAAGAGATTTCCGCTCGCGTCCAGATACTCTATCACTCTAGAATACTGGTTATTGTTATACTCCGTATGTATGATTGTTTTTTCGCAAGCCGTTCCTTCGAACATAGTTATTTCACGTTCAAAAACTTGTTCGCTTAATTTGTTCCGATTCTGGTCATATACTTTGATCGAGAGAAGCCTGTCCAAATAATCGTATTCATATTGGGCATAGTTATACTGGGTTCCTGCCTGATCGAGGTACTCATACACCCGGCTGACGCGATGCTCCAAATCGTATAAATACTTCTTTAAGAGCTCGTATTGAGCGGTTTGAGTGTTAAACCTATATTCCAGATTTCCAAGCGAATCGTATATGTATTTGATTTTCGAGCCATCAGCCGCTGTTTGGACTACTTCACTTTCACAATAGTCAATCCCGGTAGTTGTGGATGTACTATCCGCGAAGGTGGTTTTGATTGTATTCCCAAGAGCATCATATTCAAAGGAATTTCTTCGTGGAGCACCTCCATTTGAACTTGCTACCGTCCGTCCCAAAATATCGTATTCATATGTCACTTCGGTAGTAGACTTTTGCCCATTTTTCCCAATAGTGGAGTTCAGATCTTCAATTTTAGCTATATAAATATTGTATTTGCTGTCATAGCTATATTTTGTATGTTTCACTCCGCCATCGTCTATGAGCAAGTCATATTCAATTGTATCCGTTAATTTATACGATTCGGTTAAACTATCTGTCTTTCTCAGATAGTTTTTTCTGGAGGGATCGGCAAGATTTTGTGAGTATACTATGTTTGTTAATACTCTGTCATTTGCTTGATTAAAATAATTTTCTTCAACAAGTACGTAATCTTCAGCAGAATTCTTTTTGTATATTCCTATTTGCTTCTTTGTGGGAATAAGCTTGTTTTCACCATAAGTAACCGTCAAAGACTCTAAGACATCAGTGACAACCGGTGTCCCGCCGTTAACCGAATATCCCGTTTCAACTTTATTGCTGACAATATTTCCGTAGCTGTCCCATGCGGTATTTTTAATTGTACATAACTGTACCCCGTTTCCATTGCGCCGTGTAATTTCCTGGACAGGTAAATCATTGTCATTATAAGTAATGTTAGTCGTACTGTACACAGCCTGGTCTAGATCGTGAACTACAATTTCATCATTTTTTCTTGACTCATTGTATTTGTAGGTGATTGTCCGGCCTGTAGTATTTACATCAAGCTCATATCGGACATTCTCATTACGGGGCCAGTATTGGAATTGAATTTGATCCCATGCGTTGTTATACCGTAAAGGAGAACGCGTATTGGTTTTGGTATCAACGAGCCAATAAGAATATATTTTTTCGTCTAAAAATTCTCCGTTTATCTGAGCTCTTTGAATTGATGCGACTCGACTGAATTTACGGAAGGTCGCTTCGCTAAGCAGTCTAAAGTGATTTTCATAATTGATATAAATTATGCCGGAATCCTCGGCAGCTACGCCTAAATTTTCGTCATAAATATAACTCAGCACACTATTTTTTTGATGTATGGTTATGCTATCACCAGTCGTTCCATCCGGATCATGCAAAAAACCCATACAATTATAATAAATTGTTGCGTTATCATCCTGTGCTGTATAGCTATAGCGTAAATTTCTTGCTAAGGATCCATCATCGTTATACAGCTTAACTCTACACAATTGATAGTCCTGCTCGGTGTTGTAATCAGGATATTTTTCTAGCTGAAGTATTTTTTTACCAGTGCTTGAATTTACATCATATAAATTGACATAGACCTCTTGCCAGTGTTGATACTCAATTTCACCGAACGGATTTTCATAGGGTTCATTAAAGTCCTTTTCGATAAATTCAATTTTTCTTCCAACCGAATCAATAATGTGGGATATTCGGTTACTTGAGTTATAATATACTTGAATAGAAATATCTGAATTCAGCTTGTTTACTGTACCTATGTATCTTCCGGACGAATCAAAATAATCTCTCTTGCCATTTTTATATACCAAAGCCCAAGCGGAAGATTTGCCTCCGCAGGTGAATTCTGTAGAACTAACTGAATATAGTTTTATGTCCTCAAACGGATAGCCCTCTAGTGTGTAGTATGATCCACTGCTTTTAATATTGAATTTTTGACCATCGGCGAAATGAACAATTTTTTTGCCTGCCTTTATTTCCATCGAAGGAAAGGACCAAGCCCATCCATATCCCAAATCATATCGGAAATCGTTATAACTTCCTTGCACCAACGATGTTGATATAGGATCTTTCTCAGTATGGGCTATAATAATCTTCGCGTCTTTAACAACATCGACAATATAAAAAGTATCAGATATCTCTTCAACGATGGTCGACTGGTTTACATAATGGTTATGTAATGCCGCATCCGTATAGATCGGGGAGTATTCTGGATGATCTGTAAACTCAAGTGTTTCTACGCCGTCTTTAACATAATAGACATCTACAGTATATTTTACTTGATATGCGACAGGCAGATCATCCATATCCTTTACATTTCCTGACTGATATGAATCATCCTGATCATAACGAAGTGTAAGCTCTAAATTCAAACCATCCTTACCAGCTAAATTTAGAAAATTTTTGGTGTATGTAATCATACCCTCCAATTGACTCACTTGGATATCATTCATATTATCAGAAGCGCCTGGCATTTTATATTTGTTATATGACGTGTTGTCAACATCGACATTGCTGCTGGCCTGGGCCATACTGTTACGGCCATAGAAATTGTTATCTAGTTCCCATTCCTTGATGCTTTCATTTAAATCGGAAGGCTTCACCTGGGATTCGGATAAATAGTCAATTATGATATCAGGCGACACATTGGATTCTTTAACTAATTTAATAAATTCTAACTTCTCGTTACCCGTATAAGTTTTATCATTGAAATATGACGTGGAATTATCTTTTTTGATGCACTCTTTTATTGCCTTGCCCGAAATTATTGAAAAGGGTAAGACCTTTTCGCAGTCCTTGATGCTAAATCCGGACAGAAGTGCATCGTAAATGCAAGATGCCTTTTCGTTTGGTAAATTAAAGAACTCAACGACATCTCCAAACTGGTTGATTTGATCATCATATATTTTGCTGTCCTCGAAATGCTCTTTTAGCTTTTGAGCCTGTTCCACACTCAAATTTGCTTTTTCACTTGATTTGAGAGTAATAACTGAATCTATGATTCCAAGTCCTTCAGAACACAGGTATTCCATATCCTCCGTATTCAATGAGAAAAAGGAGGATATATCTTCTCTTGCTTTTTGAGGAATGTCAGTATATTTTGTACTCTCATGTAGCAGTTCAGCCATTGTCGAATCTAAAGTTTTGCCAGTCGTTTTAATAATTGAAGCAAACTTTGGATCAATGGATTCAAGATAACCCAATGATTGAGCTGTAGATACAGCTTTTGCAGCATTAATTACTTTCAGATCGTCATGCAGTGTATAGCTTTCTTTAACAGCCTCAGATAATGAATAACAATCGGATTTGGGAGATGTAGCGGCTGCAAGGGCGTAAACGCCGCTAACATATGCAGCTGAAAAGGAAGTTCCAGTATAAGAGCCTCCTTCGACGTCGGAAATATTACGAACTGCCGGAGCATACAAATCGTTTCCATTGTTAGAACTGGTATTCGCATAAAGCGAGCCGTCGGGATTCAAGCCTCCGACAGATATGACATTGGGAAGAGAAAAAGCGGCAGGGTATACAACGCTGTTACTTCCCTCATTACCCGCTGCGCACACAAATGTAATTCCACTATTTTGTATGGCATCTTTGAGAGCGTAATTGTATTCGCTCGTTCCGAAACTACAATTGATAATTTTGACGCCTACTGCTTTGGCATATTCAATTGCTTCAATAGCATCCGCGGTATTGCCCTTTCCGTTTATCATGAATTTAAGCGGGACAATTTTCGCCCCGGGAGCGACTCGTGCAATACTTTCGGCAATAGCCGTACCGTGAGACTCGTCATCATGTGAATCATAAACAGAGTTGTTCTTGTTTACAAAATCCCAACCCCTGACATCATCCGCATATCCATTTTTATCATCATCAATAAAGTTATATTTTTCACTCTTGTTCACATAAACATTATTTTTTATTGAGCTGAGGTGAACATCAATTCCGGTATCCAGCACTCCGACAAGGACGCCGTTTCCGGTTGACGAGCTTATCGAAGTGAGATCAATAGTCGACAGAGCCTCTTCCCCGGCATCCATAGATTTAGTTTCGGAATCAGCATACGCAGTGAGCGTATAATCAAGGGTTGCATATTCAATATTATCGAGATTTTCATTATAAAAGCTTAAGTAGTCATTTACTTTTTCCTTGCTGCCAATCTCAACAATATCCAGAAGCCCTTCTTGAAAGGACTTCTTTAGTTTGGGTTGGCTTATATTTTTCTGTTTAAGTTTTGTTTTGATGCTATCCTTGGAGTCAATATCGTTATATTTAACAATTATCTGCACACGATCGTCTGTTTTGGGCAGACCGCTTGCCGCAGCGGGTATGTACGTCTGTATTAAGAAAGCTATACACAACGCAATTGAAGCTATCTTTAAAAATGATTTCTTCACATTAATTCCCCCTACTCTAAAATCGTCCAAAACTTTTTCGGATCAATGGTATTTGATTCGCTTAATTGATTATCGGCTGTTACTTCAGCATTGTTAATATCTATGTGCAATTTGGGCACAGTTGTTAATCCAGTTGCTCCTGATCTCCCAATTTCAGTAGTGCCTTTATCGACTCTTGCGTTGACAGCAACAGAAATGCTTTGTAAATGGGTATACCTAACGATAAGCTTTTTCCCAGTTATTGGATCAACAGAATCCGTTTTTATAATGATGTAATTGCCAAGCTTATCTTTATAACCAGATTCTAAAACCAGTCCATTATCTACGCTAAAAACTGAACTCCCGTAGTCACAGCCTATATCAATCCCAAGGTTCTGATTGCTATATGGAGCAAGAATATTGATGTTAGCACCTGATACAGGCTTTAGAGGATAACTCCAGTTGAACTCTGAATACCCACCACCCAACACTTGCACATTTAAAGTGGCTGTATTATTTCCTTCATTATGTTCAATTATTACATTTGTAGAATCTACTATAACTGTCAATGTATATGAACCGGATTCAGTAGGTGTCCAGCTTTCAGAAGTAAGTGTCACACTCCCCCCAGACGTAAGCACCGGGCAGGTTATATTACTGGTAAAAACAACCGTTCCACTGCTATTTTTCACTTGAAATTGCGTAGTGCTCGTCACTCCGGTAGCTGCGTTTGCATTATTCACCTTGGCCGAGAACGTCATCGGACTGTTTATACGATTATTAGACACCGTTAATGTGTTAGCGGTTAGGTCGGGAGATGCTGTTACTGTGAAGCTTACCGCTTTTTCATTATTAGCTTCATTAGATTCTGTAACGACATTGGCAGAATCCGCCTTTGCCGTAATCGTATATGTTCCGGCAGCAGTGGGAGTCCAACTTACCGAACCTGTTGTTGCAGTAGCCCCAGCAGCTGAGCTCGGGCAGGAAGCTGTTAGCGTCGCAACAACAGTATTACTACTGTTTTTTATTGTAAATGACACAGTATTAGCTGCCGCAGTCGATCCCCCCGCATTTTTTACAGAAGCATTTATATTGATGGTTTTGTTGGTAGACGCCGCGGGAACTGTGACCGCCGACACCTGTAAATCAGGTGCGTTCACATACGTAATGTTTGTAAGTGGTCGGGAAGCGGCTGTGGCATAATCACTGCTAATAAGACAGGCACGATTAGTTTTTAAGCCGTCGAGCGTCCGAGGCTTTAACGCTATCCCTTGATCGGCGGAAGAATTTGCATAATGATTCTTAACCCACGTTGTAACATCAAAAGTATCCGATCCGCTTGTCACCCCTACCCTGTTTCCAGTATTATAAGATGATATATACGTTGAGCCTATAGAGGGTTTATTATTCCATGTAATGGTGTCAGTGCTCCAAGATTTGGTAACAAGATGTACATCTACAGTCACATTATTGGCTGTCTGCCAAGAACCTGTAGGATAATAGTTTAGTTTCATCGTCGCGTTTGTTATAATTCCGGTCGCCGGTATAGTCGGCCACGCCTCATTGGTGTATTTTAGAAATATCCAGCTGCCTTGCGACGCTGAACCATTTCGATAGGTTCCAAGATACATCCGGTTGTTCGTCTTATAAACTGTAGTGGGATCACTCTGGTTAACACCATTGTCATGGGTATATGCAGAATTTTGTGAAGTTGTCGGATCAAGGGTAACTGGCCAAACCCTCTCCGGATTTTGCAGCCATTCACGGTCGGGCGTTAGCGTATAGCGACAACCGTTCTCCGTTTCCTCTAGCGTAACAGTTATATCCGCGCTGTTTTCATCATTAGCATCAAACATATATGGAGAATCAATGATAAATATCGTCTCTCCACCTTCATCTAGAAAAGCTACACTGTTGTCTTTTTGTAAAACAGCCTTTAATCCGGTATATGTATAATTAAAGGTGAATGTTTCTGCTTCCGGCAAACTATAAAATACGATGTCCTCTTTCAGTTTCGTACCGGAAATATAATAATTCAGATCTATATCTGATTTTACAGAGTCATAGGAGAGGGCAGAATAATTTTTTGTAAGAGAGGTCTTATATTCATTCTGTATCTTTATCCGAGTTTGTTGATCCGTAATATCGGACAACTTGTTCTGTAATTCTTGGGTAAGAACAGTTTCACTTGTACCTTGCTTTACATCAGCCGATGAAGAAACTATTCCTTCGAAACAGAAACTCAATTTGTAATCTCCATAGCTGACCATAACCGGGGAATTGCTGTCAATTTCGGTCGGTAATTGCACCTTGAAAGGATTGTCACGATTTTCCAAATGTCCATCAGATGAAATCAGCGAGTTATCAATTTCCGCCCATGCATTTCCTTTTTTATAATGTACAGGGCCGTCATACATTACGGCAGTATAGGAGCCGTTCTCGTTCAGAAAGTGCTTGACGTTTTCTTCTCGTTTAGATATATCCTCTTCTACGATTAGGACTTCACTGGACTCTTTCTTCGGTTGTTCGGCTTCTACGGCGACTTTATTTTTTAAAAAAGTCACCATTGAGACGAATGTTATGGCCACAGTTATGGTGGCCAACAAACCTAAAATGCGAGTTGACTTTTTTGATCTTTTCATAATAAATCCTCCTCTGCTATTAGTTAACAACCCCAACACATAGGCTTTCTGAGCCATCGTGTATATAATAGATATACGCCCCCCTTTCTAAATAAAAATTTTACCATTTACTTCTTTAAATGTCAAATTTTATTTATTATTGTAAGAAAACGCCGGCATTTCGGAAATGAATAGCAAAAAAGATGATAAACCAAGTCAAACCTAAGCAAAAAATGCTGACAATCTAACCTCTACAAATGGGAAATACAAAGGGCGAATTGATCTCCAATTTGGCTGCTATTAACGAGTTACATAGCAAAACATTTTAGTAGTGAGCCTGTAATCATTTTCTCAGGCAATACTGCGAGCTACTCCTGGCTCCACTGGCCCGGCTTCGCGGGATGCGTTCCACGAAGCCGGCCTGCTCCAGTTCAGCCAGCGCCCGATAGACCGTCCGGGTGGAAATATGCAAATCAGCCGCGATGGTAGATACGGATGGATAGCACCGACCGTCCATGGAATTCCGCCGCTCCCGCAGATACATATACACCGCCACAGCCCGATGAGGCAGATCGCACTCGAAAAGCAGTCGGTTGTATGCCATCTATCTTGTCCTCCTATTACAATAATTATTGGTTGGAAACCCAGCATCCGGCTGGGTTTCTTTCCATCTCTTGCCTAAGCTACAATAAGGGGAGCAACTGGTTGACCATGTCCTCCTTGGGCTTATATGTCCGCAAATAAGACTGTCAGCCATCCCCTTATTGCAGCGTTCGATTTGAGCAGGTTGAGCCATAGAGTTCGCGTCACCCAATAGATTGAATCGGCAATGAGAAAAGATGGATTCCGGTTGCAAATTCGTGTTGGAGGAATGCAAATGAACTCTGTTGGCATCGACATTTCCAAAGGCAGAAGCACGGTTGCCGTCATGCGTCCCTTTGGAGAGGTCGTCATCTCACCCTTTGAAGTGCGTCACACCGACAGTGAACTGAACGAACTGGCAAAGCTGCTCAAAAGTCTGGACGGTGAGACCCGCGTGGTCATGGAAGCCACAGGAAATTACCACTCCGGTGGCATTGTTGTTACACACCGCTGGGCTATATGTCTCCGTCGTCAATGCAAAGCTGGTGCATGGCTACGGGAACAACGATTTGAAACGTGTCAAGACTGACAGGAAAGATGCCGTAAAGCTGGCGAACTATGGCCTTGACCGCTGGCTCTCTTTGCCGAGGTATATCCCGGAGGAAGATACCCGGCTGCTGTTAAAGAACTGTTATCGTCAGTATCAGCAGTATTCCAAGGTGCAAACCATGTTGAAGAACAACCTGATTTCCTTGCTAGATACCACTTTCCCAAATGCAAACCGTTTGTTTAGTAGTCCAGTCCGCGCAGACGGCAGCGAAAAATGGGTGGACTTCGTGGCTGAATTCTGGCACTGCAAATGCGTCTATGAACACTCTGAAAGGGTATTCATGAACAAATACCAGCGATGGTGCCGAAAATACGGCTACAATTTCAGCGAGGAAAAGGCTCATGTCATTTACACTGAGGCCGGTGGACATATTGGCGTTATGCCAATGTCTGATACCACAAAGCTGCTTGTGGAACAGGCTGTGTCCCAGCTCAGGACGACCTCTGCTGTGCTCACCGCACTCAAGCAGGAGATGCGGACACTGGCTTCCCAATTGCCGGAGTATCCCGTTGTCATGGAAATGTTCGGTGTTGGTCCGGCTCTTGGTCCACAGCTCATGGCCGAGATTGGCGATGTGCGCCGTTTCCACTCTAAGAAAGCTCTTGTGGCCTACGCCGGTATTGACGCCCCACCGAATGATTCGGGCGATGTGACAGGCAGGCATGAGCAAGATCGGTACGTCTTCTCTGCGCCGGACACTGTTTCTTGTCATAAGCGTCTATTTGCAGAACTCACCGCTCGATGAACCAGTCTACCAATTCATGGACAGGAAGCGAGCTGAAGGCAAGCCTTACCGCGTCTACATGATGGCTTCCGCCAACAAGTTTCTGCGGATCTACTATGCCACTGTGAAAGCCTACTTGGAATCCTTAGAACGGGTCTGATCCCTGCTACATAGCCATTGGCTGGCCTCCGTTTCGATTTTGATATGCGCAGCGGCTTAGTTTGATGCGGCCTTTTTCACCTACTCAAAATTCTTGAATTTCCTTCTTGACAAAACTTAGCAGGTCTTAATCCGTCTTAATAACCCTTTTTATAGGAGCCCGCAGGGGATAGTCCTCTGCGGGCTCCTGGTCTGTCCGGGTATACTGCAGAATCGATTCTTCCAGATCGTCTCTATTCGCATACTCCACTTTTCGCGCCCCCTGTTCCGGCATGGTATAGGCTTTTTCAAAGGCCACGCCCCATTTAAAAAACAGCGGAAG
>ERZ772876.1519-NODE-1519-length-23260-cov-8.769791_pt1 | contig 23260 bp, 14 predicted proteins | sample MGYA00580584_ERZ772876 | MGnify/ENA primary metagenome ERZ772876 (study PRJEB29015, sample SAMEA2737728) | human gut metagenome | biome: human gut; feature: human-associated habitat; material: faeces | place: China | collected 2012 ... | reverse complement strand
ACTGCGACTTCTCGGGCTATTCGGACATGGCCATCGGCATCGCCCTGCTGCTGGGCTTCCGCTTCCCGAAGAACTTCGACGCACCCTACAAGTCGGCGACGATCACCGAGTTCTGGCGGCGGTGGCACATCTCGCTCTCGACGTGGCTGCGCGACTACCTCTACATTTCGCTGGGCGGCAACCGCAAGGGCCGCATCCGGACCTACGGCAACCTGCTCCTGACGATGCTGCTGGGCGGACTGTGGCACGGCGCGGCGGTGCGTTTCATCCTTTGGGGCGGACTGCACGGTGCGGCTCTGGCGCTGCACAAGCTCTGGATGGCCCTCGTTCCGGGCGCCAAGGCCACCGGGGCGCAGATGCACTGGTGGAGCCGCGCGGCGGGCATGCTCCTGACGTTCAACATCGTCTGCCTGGGGTGGCTGATGTTCCGCGCCGAGTCGATGCAGACCGTCTCGCTGATGCTGCACCAGATTTTCGAAAACTTCAACGCCGCGATGATCCCGCAGGTCGTGACGGGCTACGCCGCCGTCTTCGCGCTGATCGCCGCGGGTTACATCCTGCACCTGCTGCCGTCGGCCGTCGACGCCGTCGCGCAGCGGATCGTGGTCCATGCGCCGCTGGTTCTGCAGGTCCTGATGGCCGCGGCGATGATCTGGTGCGTCATGCAGATCAAATCCAGCGACATACAGCCGTTTATCTATTTCCAGTTCTGATACGTATATGGACCCGCTCATGCATCCCGGAATGTCGTTTTCGCCGCTTGCAGCGGCGTTTACAAATTGGACCCACCCCCAAACCTCCGCCTTGCCGGGGGCTTGTCGCGACGCAACCGGAATGCGGACAATCCGGCAACCGGATTATCTGCCCGAACTTTCACCTTCGACTTTTAGCCTATGAATTGCGACCATAACCTCTTTTTAGCCCTGAACTTCGACGGCGGCCCCTTCATGGACCGCCTGATGCTGACCGTCTCGGGCACGACGATGTGGCTGCCGCTCTACGCGCTGATCCTCTGGCTCGTGTGGCGCCGCGACGGATGGCGCAACGTCATCCTCTTCACGGCGCTGATGATCGCCGCGCTGGTCCTCTCGGACATGATTTCGGGAATCTTCAAGCACAACGGCGTGCTGGGTGGGCTGCTGCCCGACTTCGAACCGCGCTGGCGGCCGATGTTCACCCCCGCGCTCGAAGGGCTGGAGATCGCTCCCGACTCGCTGCGCAAGCTGCGCTGGCTGACGCCCGACTCGCTCGCCGCCGCGGGCGTCACGCACGACTGGGTCGTACACGTCCCCGTCGAGGCCGTGAGCGGCCGCTTCGGGACCGTCTCGGCCCATGCGGCGGTCATCGTCACGCTGGCCGTGCTGTCGGCCTCGGTCATCCGCCGGCGGTGGTTCACGGGACTGATGGTTCTCTCCACCCTCCTGATCTGCTACTCACGCATCTATCTGGGCAAACACTACCCGATGGACCTCGTGTGGGGTACGGCGGTCGGCATCGCGCTGGGACTGGCGGCCTTCTGGACCTACCGGAGACTGTCCCGCCCAAAAAAGGAGCTGCAATAGCAGCTCCTTTTCCGTCAATACCACGCCGACAGCGTGCCGGCCCGGCTCTTGGCCGCGTCGGGAATCCCCGGAAAGAATTTCATCCGCATCTTCGACTCGATCTCCGATATGGGAACGATAAACTGCCCCAACTGCGACTTCTCCGTGGCGGCGCTCGTCGTCAGGGTTTCGACCCAGAAGGCGATGGTCTCCAGTTCGTCGGCCGTACACTCCTGAATGGGTTTGCCCACCTGGACCGTCTTCTTGCGCACGGCCATCTTGAACTGGTGCGTCGGCATGACGCAATCCTTCGAAAGCGAACTCAACGCACCGTTGTTCGAGGCGTCTTTCTGAACCCAGCCGTCGTTTTCGTAATAGCATCCGGCCACGATGTAAAGCGTGTCGGCGGGAATCGCGCCGCCTGAAATCGCCTCCTCGATATTCCCCCAGATCTTCCCGAAGGGACTCGGCTCGGCGGCCTGCGGCGCAATGTTGGTCGGCCGAAAGGTCTGCATGTTGATTTCCAACCCCTTACCGGGCCGCTCGCGCGACATGCAGAGGTGCCCGCGCGACCAATAGCCGCTGCCGTAACGGCCGGTCACCAGATCGGCGACCCAATACTGGTAAACGTCGCCTGCCGACGAAGGGTAGATCTTCGCCTGCTGCGTTTCCGGAAGCGCCGGGTCCGCCGCCCACGGCTCGTCGGAGCGCCCCGAACCTTCGAGGTAGCAGCGATGATGCGGATAGGCCACCCAAACCGGATTGTGGCGGCGCTTATCGTAACAATAGGTGTAATTGCGCACCCGCTTGCCGCCCGAAACAGTCGTGGTCCAGGTCGTATGCACGAACTGGTCGGAGGAAGGCGTTTCGAAATTGGAGGGAAGCTCGGCCCAGCGAAGGCCCGCACCCGTCCCGAGGTCGACCTGCTGACCGCCGCCGCCCGTCGTGAGCCGGATGTCGTCGAAATTCAGTCCGTAGGCGCGCTCCGTACCCGTCGGCGCAAGGCGAATCCACAGTTTCGGAACAGGCTGCGCGAGCGTGAAGCCCACCGTCGTCCCGGTCCACGTGTTGTAGGCCGACGCGCCCGTATAGACGAGCGGTTTCCAGACCGCACCGTCGGCGCTCACCGTCAGCGAAACGTCATCCGCCGGGAAGATCGCACCGAAAGCGAGGGTGAAATTCGTCTGCCCCACAGGCAGCGAGATGTCCTGGATCACGAAATAGTCCGTCGACGCGTTGTAGAACATTTTGGCGTAGGCTTTTCCCGAAGCCCCGGAGTATTTGCCCGCCGAACCGTAATTGTCATTGTTGATACGGACATTGTTCACGGCATAGGTCACCGTCGAGGCTCCCGTGCCGGTCTGGGTTTTCCACTCCTGATTCGCACCCGCCCAGACGCCGCCCGCTCCGTTGCCGAAATCGAGACTGAAAACCGTCTCGGCGGGGGTCTCCGGATTGCGCACGATCACGCAGGTTGCAGTCTTGGCGCCGGAGCCTTCTCCGGCCGTAACGGTCAGCGTGGTGCGCTGCCCCGCGGGCGCGTCGGCAATGGTGATCGTGGCGCTGCCCGTACCCGAGGCGGGCGAGAACTTCAGCGCGGAATTGGGACATGCCGCTTTCCACGAAGCGTTCGTCGTCACGGTGACGACGTTCGATGCGGGCGAGGCCGGATCGTAGAGCAGTTCGGCGGGAGCGACCGAGAGCGTCACCCCGACGGCATCGGCGGCGCGGGTCACGGTGACCGGCTTGCCCGAGGTCTTGCCCGAGGCGGCGCGCACGCCCACCTGAACGGAAGCGCCCTTGGGCATGTCCCGCACGTAGAACACTCCGTTACCGGAACCCGAGGCCGGCTCCACCCGGACGGCAGCCGACTCGGGCGTCCAGAAAACCTGCCACCCGGTGTTGGCGATCACACGGACCGCATTGTTCGCCGGAGTCGTTTCGTCGAAGGTGAACGATGCGGATTCAATGGCGGCATAGCCCTCGTCCGAAGAGTCGTCGCCGCCGCACGAGGCGAGCAGCAGCAGGCACAGGGCGAACGCCCCTGAAACCGGGAAGGGGAAACCCAGCGTGCCGCGAAAGAGAATGGAGAGTTGTTTCATAATTCAGGTTTTAGTCAGATACACAAACAAATATAGCGATAAAAACCGAATAAACAACAACCGCCCGCGCCCGGTTTTTCCGGGCCGCCGCGCCGCGGTTGCAGCCGATTGCGGAAAGAGTTGCTACTTTGCCCTTTTTTCACTAATTTTGCACGGATATAAAACGATACATCAAAAACACACGATATGGCAATCGAACTCAGCGAACAGGAACAGCTTCGCAGGCAGTCGCTCACGGCGTTGCGCAATCTGGGCATCGAACCCTACCCCGCCGCCCGTTACGAAGTGACGGCCACGGCGCGCGAAATCGCCGATAACTACGACGACGCGAAGAAGAATTTCCAGGACGTCCGCATCGCCGGCCGCATCATGTCGCGCCGCATCATGGGCAGCGCCTCGTTCTTCGAGCTGCAGGACCACACGGGCCGCATTCAGGTCTACATCCGCCGCGACGACATCTGCCCCGAAGGCGATCCGACGCTCTACAACACGGTTTTCAAGAAACTGCTCGACATCGGCGACTTCATCGGCGTGGAGGGATTCGCCTTCCATACCAACACCGGCGAACTGTCGGTGCACTGCCGTAAGTTCACCGTGCTGTCGAAGTCGATCCGCCCGCTGCCCGTCGTCAAGGAGAAGGACGGCAAGACGTTCGATGCCTTCACCGACCCGGAGGTGCGCTACCGCCAGCGGTATTTGGACCTGATCGTCAACCCGCAGGTGAAGGAGACCTTCGTCCGCCGCGCCAGGATCATGGCCACGATGCGCGAGTTCTTCAACGAACGGGGCTACATCGAGGTCGAGACCCCGATCCTCCAGCCCATCCCCGGCGGCGCATCGGCGCGTCCGTTCATCACCCACCACAACTCGCTCGACATCGACCTCTACCTGCGCATCGCCACGGAACTTTACCTCAAGAAACTGATCGTCGGCGGATTCGACGGCGTCTACGAGTTCGGCAAGAACTTCCGCAACGAAGGCATGGACCGCACGCACAACCCCGAATTCACCGTCATGGAGATTTACGTGGCCTACAAGGACTACCTCTGGATGATGGAATTCACCGAGCAGATGCTCGAAAAAGTCGCCGTGGCCGTAAACGGCACGACGGAGCTGACGCTCGACGGCAAGCAGATTTCGTTCAAAGCGCCGTTCCGCCGCTTGTCGATGACCGACGCCATCCGCGAAAAGACCGGCTACGACATCACCGGCCAGAGCGAGGAGCAGCTGCGCGAAGCCTGCAAGCGTCTGAACGTCGAGACCGACGCGACGATGGGCAAGGGCAAGCTGATCGACGCCATCTTCGGCCAGTACTGCGAGGAGGAGCTTGTCCAGCCGACCTTCGTCACGGACTACCCGATCGAAATGTCGCCCCTGTGCAAGCGTCACCGCTCGAACCCCGAACTGACGGAGCGTTTCGAGCTGTTCGTTAACGGCAAGGAGCTTTGCAACGCCTACTCCGAGCTGAACGACCCGATCGACCAGCTGGAGCGCTTCCAAGAGCAACTCCAGCTGAGCGAAAAGGGCGACGACGAAGCGATGTTCATCGACATGGACTTCGTGCGCGCACTGGAATACGGCATGCCGTCGTGTTCGGGCATGGGCATCGGCATCGACCGTCTGACGATGTTCATGACCGATCAGGCTTCGATTCAGGACGTGCTGTTCTTCCCGCAGATGCGCCCCGAAAAGAAAGCCGTGAGCGATCCGGTGGAGAAATACACCGAGATCGGCGTTCCCGAAGAGTGGGTGCCCGTGATCCAGAAAATGGGCTACATCACGGTCGAAGCGCTGAAAAAGCTCGCTCCGGGCAAGTTTTTCAACGACTTGTGCGGCTTCAACAAGAAAAACAAACTCGGCCTGAAGGCTCCCTCGATCGAAGAGGTCAAAAAATGGTGCGAGGAATAATTCCGCTTGGAAAATTTATTTTACTTATAAAAACAAACCGAATATGAGAAAGAAAATTGTTGCCGGCAACTGGAAGATGAACACGCTTCCCGCCGAAGGTGTAGAACTGGCCAAGAACATCGTCGCAGGCCGCGGCGAAGTATGCTCGTGCGTTAATTTCATCGTATGCCCTCCGTTTACGCACCTCTCGACGGTTGCCGAAGCGCTCAAGGGTTCGGACGTCGCACTCGGCGCGCAGAACTGCGCAGCCGAAGCCAAAGGCGCCTACACGGGCGAGATCGCCGCTTCGATGATCGCGGCGCTGGGCTGCAAGTACGTGATCCTCGGCCACTCGGAGCGCCGCCAGTACTACGGCGAGACTTCCGAGACGCTCAACAAGAAGATGGCGCAGGCTTACGCAAACGGCCTGACGCCGATCTACTGCGTGGGCGAGAACCTCGAAGAGCGTGAAGCCGGCAAGCACTTCGACGTGGTGAAGGCGCAGATCGAAGAGGTCGTCTACAACCTCACCGCCGAGCAGTACAAGGAGCTCGTGATCGCATACGAACCCGTTTGGGCCATCGGCACGGGCAAGACCGCAACGGCCGAGCAGGCGCAGGAGATCCACGCCTACATCCGCAAGGTGCTGGCCGAGAAGTTCGGCGCAGCAGCCGAAGAGACGGCGATCCTGTACGGCGGTTCGTGCAAGCCCTCGAACGCGGCGGAAATCTTCGCAAAGGAGGACGTGGACGGCGGTCTGATCGGCGGCGCAGCCCTCAAGGCGGAGGACTTCCTCGGCATCGGCAAAGGCTTTGCGAAATAAGCGGCCCCGACCGCAAACAAAAAGCTCTTCCAGTAATGGAAGAGCTTTTTTCATATCGTCCCGGAGCGTCCCGCCCCGAAACGGCGCAGGCTATTTCGCGGCCGGATCGGGCAGGTTCTCCATCACGTTCCGGTAGAAGTCGCGCACGTCGTTCCAGCGGTAGTAAGGCGCCAGATCGCTTGCGACGGGAATCCGCACCTCGCGTTCGTTGTAGAGGAATTTCACCAGCACGTCGTCCGCAGCTTTCTTACGGTAGAAAACCAGCTGGATATTGGCCGCCATCGGCGTAATCCTGTACAAGGGCCACGCTTGGGCGATCTTTTCGGGATCGCTCTCCACGACGTCGCCCCCCTCGAACTGCAGCAGCGACACGAACGTCATCAGGTTGCCGTCGTGGCCGAACCGCAGGTCGGCCGAAACCGCGCCGCCCTCCACGGCCCGGTCGGCGCGCGTGAGGAAATCCTCCAGCAGCGCCTTGGCATAATACTGCGGAAAACGCCTGTTGAGCGGCGAAGGGCCGCGGATCACGTAATACTTATAGTTGTCGTACACGTTCAGCCCGTAAAGCTCGTCGGTGGTAAAGAGGTCGTAAAACGAAATCCCCAGACCGACGTTCTGCATGTCGGCGGCGAAATAGAAAAGGCCCTTCATCAGCTTCTGCGCGTCGATCGTCCGCACGAACTCCCCGTCGGCGAACAGCTCCGACATCAGCCGGCCGGGACGCACGAACCGATCCCCGATCCGCTCGTACTCCTCCTGCCAACCGCCCTTGTCGATGAAGTCGAGGTACTCCCGGCTGAGCGTCGGGTTGGTCGGCTTGCTGTAGAAATTGAGGTAGCGCGTCGTCCTGCGGCCCGCCGTGCGCGACACCTCCAGACGGGGATTAAGCCCCTTGAGCCGCTCGCAGAAAGCCGCCATGCTCAGCACGCACCGTACCACGAGGGTCGCCTGCGCATCGACGACCGCGCCGGAGCGGAATACTTCGGGGAAATTGCGGTACATGCGCGCGGCGATCTCCCGGTGCTGCTCGGCGCCGAGGGGCGAAAGATCGCCGCCCCGGTCGATGCCGTCGTCGTAGACGCGCTTCACCCGGCCGTAGACCTCGCGTCCCCGCTCGGTAAACGCATTCGCGGCGTCGGCGGCCCGGAAAACGGCCATCACCTCGTCGTATTCGCTGTCGTGCAGCAGCCAGCGCGAACCGTGCCGGCCGTAGTGACTGATATAAAACGGCTTATAACCCTTCGGCGCAGGCGTCAGCACGGGATTGTCGTAGGTGTAGACATAATATACGCCGCCGGACTTGCCGGGATTTGCAGCTATTTCGTCCCGGAGGTTCTGTCCCGAAGCGGCCAGCGCCGCGAGGGAGCAGAGAACGGCCGCGAATAGTTTTGTAAATCTCATCTGTTTTTCGTTCGGTTACTGAATGATAAAATCGGACATCAGAAAGTAGTGGTCGCTGGGGTACAGACCATCGACCTTGTCGCGGAGAATCTCCGCCGCAACGGGTTGCAGGTTGCCGCGCACGAAGATAAAGTCGATGCGGCGCGCGTTCTTTTTCCTGTAATCCGGGCCTTTGAACCCGTGGTAGGTAAAGCCGGCTTCGCCGGGACCATGTACGGCCTCGTACGCCTCCTGCCACCCGGCGTCACGCAGGCACGCGACGGGTGCATTCTCGATTCCCGAATTGAAATCGCCGCAGATGATCTGCGGGGAGCCGTCGGCATACTGCGCGCACTCCCCGACGATCATCTTCATCTGCTCGCGCCGCGCATCGTCCGACTTGTGGTCGAGGTGGATGTCCAGCACGCGGAACTCCGCGCCGCTCTTCCGGTCGCGCAGGCGCACCCAGTTGCAGTGGCGGGCGCGCATCGTGTTCCACGAACAGCTGCCCGCGGCAAGCGGGGTTTCCGACAGCCAGTAGCAGCCCGACGAGACGAACTCGTAGCGCTTTTTGCTGAAGAAAATCACGTTCTTGCCGATAAAGTGATAACCTTCGGTATAGGGATCCATCTCCGGACCTGCGAATCCGTAAGCGACATAATCCGAGAATTTCTCCTTGAAATAGTTATACGAATCGTAAATCACCTCCTGCATGCAGATCACATCGGGTCTGTACATGCGGATCGCCTTCAGGCAGGCGTCGCGGCGGTCCTCCCAGCGGCGTCCTGCGGTCTCGTCTTCGGGCAGTCCCGTGATGCGGACGTTGCAGGTCATGACGCGGGTCGCCGGCTGCCCGGACGCCGGACGCGCCGCAGTTGCGGAGACCGCCGTAACGCAGGCCGCAAGACAGCCAGCCAGACACAGCATAAAACTCTTCTTCATCGGTTCAAGTCTTAAAAGCAAGCGCTGCAGCGGGCGGAATCCGGCCCGCCACAGGCTCACCCGGTTTAAACATTATCTAACCAAAAAACCGTATCAACGAAGGTATGCACCGGTCTGGCGCAGTTCTTCCCGCACCTTCTCCACATCGACCGCCGAGGGGCGTACGCCCTCTTCGAGCGCGATGCGCGCCGCACGTCCGGCGGCTTCGCCCAGCGCCATGCAGGTGGACATCACGCGCGTCGAAGCCATCGCTTCGTGGTTCATCGACGAGCAGCGGCCCGCAACCAGCAGGTTCTCGACCGCGGCCGGCACGAGCGAACGATAGGGAATGTCATAGCAGTCCTCGCACCAATGGAGCGTGCAGTCGCCGCCCGTGGCGTGGTGGATATCCACCGGATAGCTGGCCACGGCGACCGCGTCGTCGAAGCGGCGGCAGGCGAGGATATCTTCGGCCGTCAGGATATATTTTCCGACGATCACGCGGCTTTCGCGGATGCCCATGAAGGGAGCCACCTTCTCGCGCCATGCGTTCTCGAAGCCGGGAACGAAGTTCTTCAGGTAGCGTTCCAGCTCGTAAATCTGCTTGCGGCCCTCCACCTCGCCGTGCGTATAGCTTTCCGGCTTGGTCGAATCGACGCCGCTCACGCGCGACATGTTCACCCAGATTTCGTCGTCCTTGATGCCGGTAATGAGGATCGTACGCGCCACGGGAATCTTATACCCCGCCTCTTCGGCCTTGCGGATCTGGTTGCGCAGACCGACGGTGATGAATTTTCCGGTCCGGAACTGCTCGGCGGGCATGGTGTCCATGTCGAAGACATCGGGCTGGCTGACCAGCGCATCGCGCAGCTTCTGCACATCGACGCCCTTCATGCAGAACATCAGCGTCGGGGGCTGCATGCCGCCGTCGGCATCGCCCTTGCGGCACTCGACGCCCGCACGGCAGGCCACGTCGCCGTCGCCCGTACAGTCGATGACCGTCTTGGCGAGGATCGCCTCGCGTCCCGCCTTGCTCTCGATGACGACGCCTTCGACGGCATCGCCGTTTTTAACGACGTCGGCGCAGAATACGTACAACAGCACTTCGACGCCGACCTCCTGCAGCATCTCCAGCGCCACGGTCTTCGCCTCTTCGGGGTCGATGATCGTCAGGCTCACATGGAGCTTGCAGGGACGGTGTTCGCCGGCGGCGCCCCGCGCACGCAGGCGGTCGATGAAGAGCTGGGGCAGTCCTTTGATAATCTGGTTGCCCTTGCGTCCGAGGTAGCCCAGAATCGGCAGACCGATGGTCAGGTTGCCGCCCAGATAGCCGCGGCTTTCGATCAGCATGACGCGCAGGCCCTTGCCTGCCGCCGCACGTGCGGCCATGATGCCCGCAGGGCCGCCGCCCACGACGAGCACGTCCACCTCGGCGCGAACCGGAATCTCCCGCTGGGGTTCCGTAATCGTTGTTTTCTGATTTGCCATATTTGCAATGTTTTAGGTTTATTTTACGGTTTTCGGAGTTTCGTGGCGTACCATGCGCCACAGGATAACGGCCGTTACGAGGTGCATCACGCCCATGACGGCGAACAGCACGTTGCCCATCGTCGCCAGCAGCGAACCGATGAAAATGTTGAACACCGCGCCGCCCACGGCTCCCGCGCCGGCCGTGATGCCGACCACGCTGGCGACGTTCTTCACGGGGAATGCCTCGGCGATGACCACGCAGATCGTGTAGAGCCAGCTCAGGCACATGATCGCGATCAGGCTGAAGATCGCCACCACAAGTCCGATGCGCGCATCGAACGACACGGCCTGCCACTCGCTCACATAGGGCGTGAGGATGCACAGCGGCGCCACGAAGGCCATGAGGATCATCATCGTCTTGCGGGCCTTCAGCGCCGGCATGCCGCGGCGCACGAGCCAGTCGGACCAGACCGAGGTGAGGATGCCGCCGACGGCGCCGAACAGGAACGGCAGTCCGCCGATATACTGAATCATGTCGAGCGTAGCCTGCTGCGAGAGCCCCTGCGCTTCGCCCATGCTGCGCAGGTATCCCGGCAGCCAGAAGCAGCAGAAATACCAGACGGGGTCGCTGATCAGACGGATCAGCAGCACGCCCCAGAGCGAGCGCGTCGTCCACAGCTCGCCCCACGTGAAGGCCCGCTGCTGTTCGCCGTTGTTCCGCGCGACTTCGTCCTTGTCGGGGGCCATCGTGACGGCCAGCACCTCCTGCGGCGGATTCTTATAGATCAACGCCCATGCCACGGCGATCACCAGACCTACCAGACCGGCCACGATGAAGACGTCGTGCCACGGCAGGAACCGGGCCATCCACGCGATGACCAGCGGCGCGATGACCGTTCCCAGCGAACCGCCCGCCGTACAGAGACTGTTGGCCGTGGCGCGGTGGCGTTTCTCGAACCAGAGCGTGACGGCCACGATCTGTCCGGCGAAGATCGTCGGCTCGGCCAGTCCGAGGATGCCGCGGCAGATGGTGAATTCGACGACGTTGGTCGAAAGGCCGCCGCCGATGCAGGCCAACGACCATGCGACGATACCACCCAGCATCACCTTCTTCGACCCGAAGCGGTCCACCAGAATGCCCGATATGGGATACATGATGGCGTAACAGATCAGGAATACGTTGACGATCCACGCGTACTGGAGGTCTTCGATGCCGAAATGGGTCAGGATTTCGGGTTTGAGGATCGACAGCAGCTGGCGGTCGAGGTAGTTGCAGATGATTGCGACGAAAATCGTCGCCACAATATACCAACGACGCTTGTTCGGGTTTTGAAGTAAATTCATTCGGGTTTCTTTTGTCTTATCGGTTTATAAAAAGGTTCTCGGTGAAAGCGCCCAAGGCGCGGTAACGCTCATAGCGGAGCGCCAATATGCCGGACTTCGCGGCGTCGGGCGTGTAAACACGGGCGACGGACGGACAGAGCGCCCGCTGCGCCGCACCGACCGACGGATAGAGTCCCGCGGCGGCGGCCGCATGGACCACGGCGCCGAGCGCGCAGGAGTGCGCGCTGCCGGAGACTTCGATCGCCATGCCCGTCACATCGGCGAGCAGCTGCATGACAAAGGGGGATTTCTGCGAAATGCCGCCGATGCCCACCAGCCGTCCGATCTCCACGCCGTTCTCCGCCAGATGGTCGAGTATGGCCTTCGTCGCGAAAACCGTCGCCTCGGCAAAGGCGTAATAAAGCTCCGGTGCGGTCGCCGAGAGGTTCAGCCCCACGACCGAACCGGTCAGCCGGTTGCAGGGATAGGGCGAACGGCGGCCGTTCAGATAATCGGTCGCCAGCGGCGCATCGGCCCGCAGGGGCAGCTGCGCGGCGGCTTCGGCCAGTTTGGCCAGCAACCGCTCTTCGGTCTGCGCGGCCAGTGCGCGGAGCGTCTCGTTCTCAGGATCGGCCGGCAGCAGCACTTCGCGCAGCGGCCAGCAGAGCAGGCGCTTGAACCACGCGTACACGTCGCCGAAGGCCGACATGCCCGCTTCGAATCCGACCATGCCGGGAAGTATCGAGCCGTCCACCTGACCGAAAATACCTTCGACCATCCGGTCGCCCATCTTTTCGGGCGGCATGACGGCCATGTAGCAGGCCGACGTGCCCAGATTCAGCACCACGGTCCCGTGACAGATGCCCGCGCCGACGGCGCCCGAATGGCAATCGACATTCCCCACTCCGATGACCACCTGCTCCGACAGCCCCAGTTTCGCCGCCCATTCGGGGCTGAGCGTACCTGCAGGAGTGTCGCAGCCGTACGTCCTGACGGGCAGGCGCCGCAGGATAGGCAGCAGGACGGGGTCGAGTCCGGCGAAGAACTCTTCGGGCGGATAGCCGCCCCACTCTTCGGCCCACATCACCTTCGACCCGGCGGCGCAAAGCCCCGACCGCAAATCCTCCATAGCGCGGCAGCCGGTCAGCACGGCCGGAATCCAGTCGCACAGCTCGACGACGGCCCACGCATCGCGGCGCAGCCGTTCGGAACCCCGCAGCAGGTGCAGGACCTTCGACCAGAAACACTCCGACGAATAGTGGTTGCCCGAACGGCGGGCGTAATTGATTTCACCGCGGGCGCAGAGGGCGGTGATCTCCTCCGACTCCCGCTGCGCCGTGTGGTCCTTCCACAAAACGAACATCGCATCGGGATTCTCCTCATAACCCACCGTCAGCGATAGCGGCGTGCAGGTGCGATCGACCAGACACGGCGTGCTGGCGGTCGTATCCACGGCGATGGCGCGTATCGCCTCCGGCGCAGGACACTGCGCAATGACCTGCCGCAGCACCTGCTCCAGCCCCTCCAGATAATCCAGCGGGTGCTGGCGGAACTGCGACTTCGCAGTATCGCAGTACAATCCCCGGCCCCAGCGGGAGTAATTACAAACGGCGACGGCGATCTCTTCGCCGGACTCTGCATCGGCCAGCAGCGCCCGCACCGAGTCGGTGCCGTAGTCTATTCCAATAACGTACAGGTGTTCCATTATAGCTTATTTTCAGTGCAAATCGTCGCTAAACGAAAGGTAAAAGAGAGCAAAATCCCTTACTTGACTTTGCGAATATATTAAAATATTGCTACAAAAAGAAAATTTTCAACAAGAAATTTTGCAAATACAAAAAAATAAATATAAATTCACCCCTGAAAAAGATAAGAAAAACAAACAAAAGCAAATAATGACTAACTTTACAGCGCAGACCTTCTCGCCGGCTCACCGGAAAAACGGGCGTTCCGTTTTCCGGGCGGCATATCCGGCGGACCGGGTATTTCGCTGTAATCCGGGCAGTTTCTCCGACTCCGGCACGGCAGAATCCTCCGTTATCCCTTTCCCGACGTACTCTTCATATACCTATATTTTATATAAAGAACGGAAATCGGTCCGAATAAGTATCGGCCCCGGAATTTCCGCATGATCCGGCGCCGGATTTTCTTTCGGACTTTTCTTTTTTCGAAAGAGCATCTTACAACAACGAAAAGAAACTTCATCCATAATTCAGACAACAAAGAGAAAACACCCGCATACACAACCAAGACAAACGACCTCACATTATGAAACCTGAATTTCCGGCCTTTTCGGGCCAATAAACCCGGATTCCTTCCGACGGACAGGCGCACCGACCCGCGTCTGCCCCGCGGTGTTTTATCCCAAGACCAAAGACCTTAAAATTTTACTAATTTTACCAACTATGAAAAAACAGCTACGCACCTTAACAAAACTGTTGGCAGCGGTCATCGCATGCTGCCTGAGTGTGGCCGTGCACGCCCAGACGACAGTCCGCGGAACAGTCACCGACGCGGACGGCATGCCTCTCGTAGGAGCTACCGTGATCGTCATTACAGGCACTCAGTCGGGGGGGGGTACCACGACCGATGCAAACGGTAAGTTCGCCATTGCGGCGGCTCCCGGCCAGCGGCTCTCCGTCTCCTACATCGGCTACAAGGAGACTTCGGTCGAAGTAACCACCAAGACCGATTACGACATCCGGCTCGAAAGCGACAATGCGCAGATCGACGAAGTCATCGTCGTGGGCTACGGCACCCAGAAAAAGGTGAACGTGACGGGTTCGGTGGCCACCATCGACTCGAAGGCGTTCGACAAACGCCCGATCGTCTCGACCTCGGCCGCCCTGCAGGGCATGGCTCCGGGCGTCACCGTCACCACGCAGTCGGGCGCACCGGGCGATGACGGCGGCGCGATCCGCATCCGCGGCATCAACTCCTTCGGCGGCAGCTCGACCTCGCCGCTGGTGCTCATCGACGGCATCGAAGGCAGTCTGGACAGCGTCGATCCCAACCTGATCGAATCCATCTCCATCCTCAAGGACGCCGCGTCCTCCTCCATCTACGGTTCGCGCGCCGCCAACGGCGTGATCCTCGTAACCACCAAGCGCGGTTCGAAGGAGCGGTTCTCCATCACCTACAAGGGCTATGTGGGCTGGCAGTCGCCGACCGACCTGCCCGACATGGTCAATGCGCTCGAATTCCGCGAGCTGACACGCGCCATGTACCTCAACGACGGCGTGGACCTCAACGGCGAAAAGCCGGGCAGCACCCCCATTCCCGATTACAACGACGAGGATATGGCGCTATACCGCAAAAACTGGGACAAGGACCCGGATCTTTATCCCAATACGGACTGGCAGGACGCCGTGCTGACCGGTTCGGGCTTCACCCACAGCCACAATGTTTCGCTCAGCGTGGGCAGCGAGCGCGTACGCATGCTCACCACGCTGGGATACGTGGATCAGGAAGGCATCATCAAAAATGCGGACTTCCAGCGTTACACGTTCCGCAACAACGCCGACGTCAAGTTCAACGACAAACTGTCGATGAAACTCGACCTTTCGTTCTCGAACGACGACCGCAAGGCCTCGCCCTATCAGAGCACGATCTTCAACTACATGAACACCCGTCCGGCCGACATTCCCAACCAATTTTCGACCGGTCTTTACAACGGTCTGGGAATGCAGGGCATGAACCCCGTAGCCCTGATGCTTTACGGCGGCAGCAACAACACCAACACCATACGGCTTTCGGGAGCCATCACGCTGACCTACGAGCCTGCAAAATGGCTCTCCCTGCAGGGTATGCTGGCGCCGCGCTATACGACCACCAACCGCCACAACTGGAAGAAGCCCGTTACAACCTATCAGGACTACAAAGGCACCTCCACGCTGACCTCCGCGTCCTATGCCACCCTCACCGAATCGGGTTCGCGCGCTTTCTACGGCAACTACAACTTTCTGGCAACGCTCAAGTACAACTTCAGCGGCCACGACCTGAAACTGATTCTCGGCGCCGAGCGCAACACGTACGACTATAAATACCTGATGGCCTACCGTCAGGTCTTCAATTACAACTACGATCAGATCGACGTAGGCGAAATCGACAACATGGACAACTCCGGCCGCCGTTACGAGTGGGCCATACAGTCCTACTTCGGCCGTCTGAACTACAACTACAAGGAGCGCTACCTGCTGGAGGCCAACCTGCGTATCGACGGATCGTCGCGCTTCAACAAATCGAACCGCTGGGGCTACTTCCCCTCGGTATCGGGTGCATGGCGTATCTCCGAGGAGCCGTTCATGCAGGATGTCAAACACATAATCGACGGATTGAAACTCCGCGCATCGTACGGTACGCTCGGCAACCAGAACCTTGCCGGCGGCGACGCAGCCAGCTACTATCCCACCACGCAGAACCTCGCGATGGGACAAATCTCGATGAACGACAATATCTACTCGCTCGTCACCCTCAACACGCTGGCCAACCCCGACATTAAATGGGAAACCACCACGATGCTCGACGTCGGCGTGGATTTCTCGCTTTTCAACAAGCTCAACATCACGGCCGACTGGTACCGCAAGGAGACCAAGGACATTCTGATGAAACTCGACATGCCCCTCGGCATCGGTCTCAACGCTCCCTACCAGAATGCGGGTAAGGTCCGCAACACGGGCTGGGAGGTAAGCGTAGGTTACAACAACCAGTGGCGCGACTTCTCGTTCGGCGTGCAGGCCAACCTGTCCGACGTCAAGAACGAAATCCTCGACATGCGCGGCAAGACCTCGACCAGCGGCGTGCTGCGCAATCAGGAGGGTTATTCCATCGGCAGCATCTATGCGCTGAAAAGCCTCGGCATCATCCGCACGCAGGAGGAGGCCGACTGGGTCAACGCCAACTGTCCGCAGTTCAAGGAAACCGTCCAGATCGGCGACATCCGCTATGCCGACATCGACGGCAACAACTCGATCGACGAGAACGACAAAGACATCGTCGGCAGCACGATCCCCCGCTACACCTACAGCCTGAACCTGAACTTCGGCTGGAAAGGGCTGCGTCTGGGTCTGCTGTTCCAAGGCGTCGGCAAAACGGACGGTTATCTGAACACCTATTACGTAATGCCCAGCAACCAAGGCGGTACGTTCCGCAAGGAGCACCTCGACTGGGCGAGCGCAGAGAATCCCAACGGCAAGACTCCGCGTCTGACGAGTGCGAACAAAAACAACTGGTACGACTCGTCGTTCTGGATGAAAAGCGCCGCTTACCTCCGTCTGAAGAACATCCAGCTGGGCTACGAACTGCCCAAGTCGTGGATGCACCGGATCGGTCTCAATTCGGCCTATCTTTACGTCAATGCGCAGAACCTCTTCACGGTCACCAACTTCTGGGACGGCTACGACCCTGAGGTGGGTTACGGAGGCGATTCGAGCGGCGACTTCGACGTCGTGAAACTCGGCTCGGCGAACAACTATCCGCAGGTAAAGATCGTTACGGTCGGACTCGAACTCAAATTTTAACGCATTACAACCATGAAAAACAAAATAATCACCGCCATAGCGCTCTGCAGTCTCTTCATCACGGGCTGCTCGCTCGACAAAGCATATCTCAACGGTCCGAATGCGTCCACGTTCCCGGCTACGAAATCGGAGGTGGAAGCGGGCGTCTTCGCGACCTACAAGGGCCTTACCCTGATCGACGCATCCTCGACGCCGTTCCCCGGCATTCAGGACAATGCTTCCGACATCGGCGCATCGCGTATCAACGCCGCCAACTACAACTACCAGCAGCAGTCGAAACTCCCGCCTTCGAACGCATGGGTGACTAAGGTCTACACCCAAATCTACAAAACCGCAGCCCGCGCCAATCTCGTACTGGACGGCATCGACAACGTCCGCGAGCTGATGAGCGAGCAGGAGTACAATATGTATAAAGCCGAGCTGCTGCTCGTCCGCTCCTTCCTCTACGACTGGGGCTGCCAGCTTTACGGCGACATCCCCTACATCGACCACACCCTGAAATTGGGCGACACCTACACGCGCACGCCGAAAGAAGAGGTGATTTCACGGATTCTCAACGAAGATCTTGCGGACGAAATGCTCGACTTTCTGCCGATCCGCCACAACAAGAACAGCTACGGATCGGCACGTCTGGGACGCGCAGGCGCCTATGGACTCAAAGCCCGCATCTGTCTGAACTGGAAATATTACGAAGAGGCGGCCTATTATGCCGACAAAGCGCTGAAACTGGCCGAAGAGGGCGGATATTCCCTTCAGGCATACGACATCCGCTACTGCGGCGAAGACCACACGAAGGGCGAACCCACTCCTTCCAATCTGTTCGGCATCAACGGTCACAAGAACAGCGACGAATGGATTTGGGCCTTGCAGTACAATACGGCGATCTCCAGCAACCAGCACAATGCCGGCTATTATGCGGCGCCGCGTATCGCAGGCGGCTGCTCCTACTTCAGCCCGACGCAGGCTTTCCTCGACGCCATCCAGTGCACGGACGGCAAGTCGATCGTGGAATCGCCCCTGTTCGATTACCAGAATCCGTGGAAGAACCGCGACCCGCGTCTCGATCTCTTCTGCGTACGTCCGGGTTCCCGCGTACTGGGCATGCAGTTCGAGACCAATCCTTCCGCCCAGACCATCAAGAACTACAATGACAAAGAAGAAGGCGTAGACGTCGCAAACTCGGAAGCCTACGGCAGCAAATCGGAATACGGCGCCAACGGTTCGAAAGGCCCGTGCGGTTACTTGTGGCGCAAATACCTCGACATTCAGGAGTACAAATACAACAATGCATTCGGCACCAGCTCGGTATGCGTGCTGAGCTATCCGCTGATGCGTCTGGCCGAGCTCTATCTGATCCGCGCCGAAGCCAACATCGAGTGGAACGGCGGCGACCTCAGCGTCGCCAAAGCCGACATCGAAACGATCCGCAGCCGCGCACACATGCCCGGTCTCAGTGAAAACCTCAGCCGCGACGGCCTGCGTTCGGCACTGCGCTACGAGCGTATGGTCGAACTCTGCAATGAGGGTTTCCGCTGGTTCGACATCCGCCGCTGGGATATGGCCGAATCGGTCATCTCCGGAACGCTCTACGCACCGGCTCTCGACGGTTCGGTATCGAACGCCGTACCGACGATCGACTCCGACTGGCACGTAACTTACAATGGCCAGACGTTCGACGGCAAGGATATGAACCTGCGCAGATTCATCACGATGTCCTACGACCCGATGAAAGACGCCCTGTGGCCCATTCCGGAGGACGAGCGCATCGCCAATCCGCTGATAACCCAGAACCCCGGTTATGCCGGCCATTCAATCGAGGAATAACAATAAAAACAAACACACTATGATACAACGGCTATACAGACTGCTGCTTCTCTTCTGCTCGATCGCGGTTTTCGCGGCCTGCTCGGACAGCGACGGCAATGACAATAACGGCGGAAACGGCGGAGAGATCGTTCCCGACGGCGGCGACACCTACGGATATGTCACGGGCGCAAACGGCAACCCCGTTCCGGGGGTTGTCGTCAGCGACGGCTTCACCTGCACGCAGACCGACGCCGAGGGCCAGTATGTGCTGACCCGCAACGCGGAATCGGGCTTCGTCTTCTACTCCCTGCCTTCGGGCTACAAGGTCAACATGCACAAGACCTACAAACTGCCCAAGTTCTTCACCAAACTCAAACCGGAAACCGCCCGCTACGACTTCACGCTGACGGCGCTGGACGCTCCCGAAACCCGGTTCGATCTGATCTGCATCGGCGACCCCCAGATCAACGAGGCGGCGCACGCCGTCCGGTTCAAGCGCGAAGCGGCCAAGGACATCCGGGAGTATTCCTCCTCGGCCGACATCCCGTGCTACGCCATCCACCTCGGCGACTTGGTGAACAACAAATGGGCGCTCTACAGCAACATGGTGGTGGCCCTGCAGCCCGAACAGACGGGAATCCCCGTATTCTCGACCATCGGCAACCACGACCACGAATTCCCGACGGCCAACGAGAAGGAGGCCCGCGCGAAATACGAAAGCTTCTTCGGTCCGGTGGACTATTCGTTCAACCGCGGCGACGTGCATATCGTATCGATGGACAACATCATCCACGAATGTCAGGAGAGCGCGGGTTACATCGGCGGTTTCAGCGCCGAGCAATACGAATGGCTGAAGCAGGACCTGAGCTATGTTCCGAAGGATAAAATGGTGATCCTGTGCGTTCACATTCCCTTCCGCAACAGCAATTACGCCTACTACGACGAAGTGCTGGAGCTGCTCTCGCAGTACAAATACGCAACGATCATGTCGGCCCACACCCACTCGAACATCAACCACATCCACACCAAGAACGGCAAGGAGATCTTCGAGCACATCACGGGCACCTCCTGCGGCGCATGGTGGCGCTCGACCGTCTGCACCGAAGGCACGCCCATCGGCTTCGGCATCTACCGCATCGACGGGGCCGCGATGAAGGAGTGGACCTACAAATCGGTGCAGCACGACGAAGAGTTCCAGATCCGGCTCTACCGCGGTTCCGACAAATTCACCGGCGGCGGCGACGCTTCGTACTACTTCTCGAAGAAAAACGCCGGCCAGATCGTCGCGAACATCTGGAACTGGGACCCCGCTTGGACCGTCAATGTCTATGAAAACGGCGCGAAAACCGGCACCATGACCCAATATTCGGACAAGGACGCATGGACGGTGGCCTATCACATCGGCATCCTGAACAACAGCAGCAGCTACAACAAGTCCACGGATCACATGTTCTATTACACGCTGACGAATCCCGCTGCGGACGTAAAGGTCGAGGCGATCGACCGCTTCGGCAACAAATACGAACAGACGGTCTTCACCGACCCCGATTCGCATCCCGGCATATATCATCTGGATTATTAAAAACAGACTAAGAACCGAACCTATATGAAAAAGTTATTATTATTCCCCTGCCTGCTTCTGGCGCTCGGCCTGAGTTCGTGCGAATCGTCGGACGACGAAATCATGAGCATCGAACTGGTCAGCCCCAAAAAACTTGCGGTTACGACCGAGTTGGCGACAGCCTCTTTCAAATGGGATGCCGTCGCAAAAGCGGAAGGCTATGCCTATGCTTTGGACAACTCCACCGAATACACGACCATCGACGCAGCGACCACAACCCTGAAGCTGACCCGACTCTCGCGCGGTTCGCATACGTTCCGCATCTATGCCGTCGGCAATCAGGAACACACGACCGACTCGGCCGAACGCACCGTCGATTTCGACATCGACCCGACGCTTCCGACCCCGGCCCCGTCATGCACCAGAGGCGAATCCGCAGACGAGGTCGTCGTCACATGGCAAGCCGTCAAAGGCGCCATCGGCTATGCCTACAAATTCAACGACGAGACGCAATGGACCGAAGTCGGAGCCGACGTATTGAAAATCACCAAGAGCGGATTCGATCCGGAAGCGAAAAACACCTTTACCATATACGCCAAGGGCCAACTGCCCGATTCGGAGGATTCGGAGGAGCTTACGCTTCCGTTCCAGCTGATCGACACTTCGGAGGGCGTATGGGCAAGGACTTCCGACGGAAGCCTGTACGAACTCAAAGAGTCGGAATCCGGCATCTATACCGCTGCGATCACCTGCAAGGCCTCGGACGACATCACCATCCTGATTGAGAACACGCCTTACGGGTTCACCGCTTACAGCGGCAACGGCGGCATCGGAACCGTAAACAGCGTTTATGCGACCGTCCCGTTCTACACCTACCCGGCGGCCGTATACTACGTGCGGGAAAGTCTCGGACAAATGACGGCCAAGACCGAAGATGCTGATATAAATAAATTCTGGGTCAATGTTTCGGGATCGACCTGCAAAATAGACGTCGAGATCGACTGCACCAACGCCGACAAGACTCCGCGCTATCGCCTGAAACTCGTCGAGAACGAAGATCCGTCGATCATTCTGGAACAGTATTTCGATCTGATGGTATACGGAGGCGACTGGATCCAGACGGGGAAAGTGGCAAGCAGCGGCAGAAAACTGGCATCCACGAGTCCTGCGGCCATCGACGGCACCGAACCTGCCACGGCTACTGCAAGTTACACGACGTTCGGCATAAACATCAGTTCCGACAAGGATGCGGCACCGGCCTATCTCGCAAACCGGGGACTAACGGATTGGGGCATCAAATACTGTTATGAGTTTCCGGGATATGTCCGTCTCTCCAATTCGGCTTCGGGTTCGAATATGTATTACGGAGTGCTGACCACGCCCAAACTGTCAAAACTGACCGCGGCATCGATCGTCACCGTCACATTCGACGCCGTCCGGTTTGCATCGGAACACGACATTCCCGTCAAAGTACTGAATGCCGGAACAATCGCTTCGGCGCAAGTGGTCGTCGAAGGCAGCGGTTCGGCCGCATCGATCGCTCCGGAAAGCGGCGGCAAGTCGATCAATATCACATCGGCGCACTGCCCCAAACACGGAAACGAGGCCTTGAAGAAATGGTCCAATTTCTCGATAACCATCGAAGGCGCGACGGCGGAAACCCAGATATGCTGGGATACGACAGGTGCAGGATCTACCAGCGCCAACGGCCGTATCTGTCTGGACAACATCGTTGTCAGGAAAAACTAAACGAACACTTTCACACGATCCGGCGGGCGGAGGGACAATCCCCCGCCCGCCGATCGTTTACAATCAACCTCCTGCAAAATGAAAAAAACGCGGATACTTCCGCTGCTGGCCGTCGCGCTCCTCTGCAACTGCGGAGGCTCCGACGACAAGGAGCCGGGAGCGGGCGAGGGCAACGGCAGCATCACGGTCGTCGAACCGACGACGGCGTTGGGCGCCCCGAACGACGACATCTCCCTGCTGCAGCTCAAACCGGGCAAACTGATTACGCTCAAACAGGTCAACACGACCAACTGCAAACGCGCCGCGGCGGCCGGCATGTGCATCGACATCATGGCGCAGGACGCCACCGTCTTCGCCGAAGGAATGACCGACGCGAAACTCGACGCACTGTTTTCCGAGGCGGGAGCGGCAATCGGCTCCGCCGCAGCAAGCCTTTGGGGCATCCATCTGCCCTACCGGACATACGACATTTCGGCGACCGACGAAGCGGCCCGCACGACGGCCGTAGCAAAACTCAGAACCGTGATAAACAGCGCCATGAAACACATGTCGCCCAAGCATTTCGTAATCCACCCCTCGACCGGCACGATACTCACCACCGGAAGCGACTTCGCGGCACGCAAGGCCCAGAGCCGGAAATCGCTCCGGGAATTGCAGACCCACATCGCTTCCTGCAATTCGACGTACGGCCTGAGCACGATTCTCTGCGTGGAAAACTGTCCCCGGAGCGTCGCTTACGATGCCGAAACGACGCTCGCCCTGCTCAGCGGCGAAGGGCTGGAGCAGGTGCGCGTCTGCCTTGATACGGGCCACGCCCTGATTCCGCTGAACGGGTCGTATATCAATCCCACCAGAAACGGCGACGCCGTCGCCATACTCCGAAAGCTCGGCACACGCCTCGGCACGCTGCACATCCAGCAGAATCCCGGCGCCGAAGGGCAATCCGGCACGCTGGACAAGCATTTGCAGCCTTACACCGGCGGTCTGATCGACTGGGGAGAGTTCTATTACGAACTGCTGAAAAACAACCGTTACCGCGGCTGCTTCCTCTACGAAGTCTCCTTCACGGACACCTACGACGGCACGACGGCCACGATCGAATCCGCCAAAGCGAATTACACGGGCCTCGTCTATCCGGCCTTCACCCATAGGCTGAACCGCCAATAGGTCCCCGGCAG
>ERZ772876.1508-NODE-1508-length-23381-cov-10.846395_pt1 | contig 23381 bp, 21 predicted proteins | sample MGYA00580584_ERZ772876 | MGnify/ENA primary metagenome ERZ772876 (study PRJEB29015, sample SAMEA2737728) | human gut metagenome | biome: human gut; feature: human-associated habitat; material: faeces | place: China | collected 2012 ... | reverse complement strand
TTTATCCCTGAAAAGTGGGAATTTTAAGGAACGTCCCTCTTTCCCTCTTTCCCTCTCTTTTTTTCTTATCTATTTTTTCTAATCTTTCAAATTTTTTCTTCTTAATTGTCCACATGCTGCATCTATATCTGACCCTAATTCTCTTCTAATTGTTGCAACTATTCCATGATCATTTAAATAATCTCTAAATTTCATAATATTTTCATTAGAAGATTTAGAATACGTACCATTTTCAATCTTATTAATTGGAATTAGATTCACATGACACAACATACCATGTAGTAATTTAACCAATTCTTTTGCATCTTCCAAATTATCATTATTATCTTTTGCAAGTGCATATTCAAAAGATATTCTTCTATTTGTTTTTGCTATATAATCTTTACAAGCTTGCATTAATTCTTCTATTGGAAAAGCATTATTTACTGGCATCATACTACTTCTTTTTTCATTATTTGTAGCATGCAAAGAAATAGACAATGTGCATTGAATATTTTCATCTGCTAATCTATATATTCCTGGTACCAAACCACTTGTAGATACACTAATATGTCTTGCACCAATGTTCAATCCTTTTGGATTATTTATTATACGTATTGCATTTACTACATTATTATAATTATTAAGTGGCTCTCCTATCCCCATAAATACAACATTTGATATTCTAAATCCTGTATCTTGCTCAACAGCTAATATTTGCTCAACTATTTCGCCACTACTTAAACTTCTAATAAAATTAATTCCTGTAGAAGCACAAAATTTACATCCCATTTTACAACCAATTTGTGATGACACACAAATACTGTAACCATGATGATAACTCATTAAAACTGTTTCTATTGCATTTCCATCTAGTACATCAAATAAATATTTTATTGTTCCATCTTTAGACTCCTGTTTCTTTAGAATCTTATAATTACACATTGTATAATTTTCTTTTAATTTTTTTCTTAAATTTAAAGATAAATTTGTCATTTCATCAAATTCTTTAACTTTTTCTTCATAAATCCACTTAAAGATTTGTTCCGCTCTAAATGGTTTTTCTCCTAGTTCTATTAACTCTTTCTTTAAATCCTCTAAATTATAATCTTTTATGTTTTTCATTTTTTCCTCCTTAAATGGAACACTGGGGACGTAGAGAAATTGTTCCACTTTTGACAATTTGGAACAATTTTCGACATATCTATGGAACAATTTCTCTACGTCCCCAGTGTTCCGTCCCCCAGTGTTCCTTTCGTCCCCTTTTTTCAATTAATTAAACAAATTCTTCCCAAACTAAATTAGCAAAATCTAGTCCTTTATTTGTTAATCTAATTGTATCTAAATCAACTTCTAATAATTCCGCTTCTACTAACTTCTGCAATTCCATTCTAAATAAATATATTGGATTTTCAGCAAATTTTTCTTCAAATTTAGAAATTGATATTCCATCTATTTTTCTTAGTCCTAGCAACATATATTCTTTTTCCATATCTATTTTATTTTGCGTTTCTTCAATTGTTCTAACTTCTTTTTCGGTTGAATTTAGATACTTGTCTAAATCACTTGTATTTGAATACCTTATTCCATTAATATATGAATGTGCTGCTACTCCAAAACCAATATATTGTTTTTGTTCCCAACAATTAGTATTATGTTTTGATTCAAATCCAGTCCTTGCAAAATTTGATATTTCATAATGCTTGTATCCCTTTAGTTCTAAATAGTTTTTCATATAATGATATTGATTTCTTTCATCTTCATCATCTGGTAACTTCAATTTTCCTGTTTGAAGCATCTCTTCAATTTTTGTTCCTTCTTCTACTATCAATGAATATACAGATATATGTTCTGGTACTTTTGTACCATCTATTTCTTTATCTAAATTTGTAACAATCTCTAAACTATCTTTCAAATCCTGAAGTGTTTGGTTTGGTAGTCCTAACATTAAATCAACATTTATATTTTCAAAACCAACCTCTCTAGCCCAAGTATATGTACTTTTAAATTGAGAAAAATTATGAATTCTGCCTATCTCTTTCAACAACCTATCTTGTGTACTTTGTAGGCCAATACTAATACGGTTAAATCCACAACTTTTATACAATTGTAGATTATTTTTTGTTACTGTTCCTGGATTAACCTCAATTGTTATTTCTATATTTTCCCTTTCCTTATCTTGTATATTTGCTACTTTATATATTTGATTTAAAACTTGCTCTATTAGCTCTGGTTTTAATACAGAAGGTGTCCCTCCTCCAAAATATATTGTTGTAATTTTATTTTTTTGCAAAATTTCTTTATTTTGTGCTATTTCTTCCTTCAATTTTTCTATATATTTTTCTTGCATGTCCATTTTATTTGCATAAGAAATAAAATCACAATAATAGCATTTACTTTTACAAAATGGAAAATGTACATAAATTCCTAATTCCACTATATCATATCCTTTTCTTACTCATTTGCTAATTCTATAATTTTTTTCAACCTATAATTTACCCCTGATTTACCTAAAGTACTACTCAATTTTTGCCCTAATTCAATCAAAGAAGCATCTGGATATTCTAGTCTTAGCAATGCAATTTCTTTTAAATTATCATCTAATTTACTAAATTTATTTTCTTTTTGTAACTTTCTAATAGCTTCTATTTGTTCAACTGACGCATTAATTGTTTTATTTAAATTTGCAGTTTGACAATTAACTAGTCTATTAACCTTTCCATTCATACCCTTTTTTACACGTATATCTTCGAATTCTAAAACAGCCTTGTTAGCACCTAATAAAGCTAAAAACTTTGCTATTTCTTCCCCATCCTTTAAATAGATTGAATTTTTGTTTTCTTGCTCCAATTTTTTTATATTAATATAAAATTCTATTAATAAATTTTCTATATAATGCAAATTAACTACATTTGATAAATTGATTTCTAAATGATATTTATTCTCTGGATTATTTATTGAACCAGCACCTAAAAATGTTCCTCTTATTATAGCTTTTTTTTCAAATTCATTTAATTTTTTCTCTTGAATTTTGATTTCAATATTTTCATTCTCAAATTTAATCAATTCTGAAAAATTTTTAATTTCAATATTATCAACATCTATTATTTCACTTTTTTTAAATGAAATTACAAAATTTTTTCCTTCAATACCAATACTATGATTAATATCTAAATTTTTTAATAACTTCGAAAATCTATTTATATTATACTCACTCTCAGTTGTATAACGAATTATTTTCTCATTTATCACACTTGTATTTTTAGAAATAAAATATCCTAATAATTCATATTTTATTTCATTTTTTCGTGTAAGGTTATTTATTTTACTCAATTCTTCTTTTACATCAGATGAAAAAGACATAATTTTCACCTTCCTTTATCTTAAATTTAATTGTGTAATAATAATTCTATCATTATCAAATAAATCTTTTTTTGAATATGTATTTTCAAACTTTTCTTCATTTTCTATTAATTCTATTACATCAATTTTTTGGTCAAATCCAATTTCTAAACACAAAAATCCATGATACTTTAAATACTCATATGAATTTTTAATTATCTTTCTATAAAAATCTAGTCCATCTAATCCACCATCTAAAGCCATATATGGCTCTTTTCTTACTTGTTCATCTAATGTTTCAATTACATTTCTTTTTATATATGGAGGGTTTGATACAATAATATCATATTTTTCTTCTGGTATATTAGTAAATAAATCAGAAGAAATAAATGTAATCCTATTTTCTACTTCATTTATTTTTGCATTTTTCTTTGCAATTTCTAATGCTTTATTACTAATATCTGTTGCAGTTATTTCACTCTCTGGTAAATATTTTGCAAGAGAAACTGCAATTGCTCCACTCCCTGTGCACAAATCCAATATTTTAGGATTTTTAATTCTTTTTGCAATATTTATTACTTCTTCTACAAGTATTTCTGTATCCTGCCTTGGAATTAGGACATTTTCGTTTATATAAAAATTTAACTTCATAAATTCTCTTTGATGTGTGATATGTTCTAAAGGTACACCTGCTCTCAATTTTGATATTCCTACAAAATATCTTTCTTCATCTTCTTTGCTTATTTGGTTTAAATCATTTACTATGATGTATTGTCTTGTTTGATTCAAAACATATTGCATTAATAATCTTGATTTTAATTTTGGAGATTCTATATTAGAATTTTTAAGTTCTATCATTCCTTTTTTTATCGCATCCATTATTGTCATATCTTGTCCCTCTCCTTTCCGTGGCTCTAATCTAATTAAAAATCTTTCAACTATATTTTAATCTTCAATCTAACGTTTTTTCTTTATAATTTTACCATTTATTTGGCTTATTTTCAAGCTTTTAACACATCAAAAAAATCCATACTTTAATTTGAATGAAACAAATATTAAACAATATATTGTTTCAATACTATTAAAATTGGATTTTCTATTTTTATTTATACTTGATTAAACTTTCTAGTGTTTATACCACTATGCTTTTTCATTCTGTTTTAAACTTTTATCTATCTTCTCCTTCAGGCTTAAATTCTGCTGAACTATTTGATTTATTGCTTTGTTTTTCTATTTGAATTGGTACTGGACATTTTTCTAAAGAATATCTTTCTGCATATTTATTATATAGTTTAACATCTTCAACATGTCTTTCTATAATTCTATCAATCAAATCTTTATATGCTCCTGAAATATATTCTTTTTCTTCTTCTCTAGTAACATCTCTAGTATTTGTACTCATTACAAATTCTACAAATTTTTGAATGTCTAGATTTTGACTATATACATCATAACTTAAATAATTATTTCCTTTTTCTAATTTTACATCTCGTAAAATTTGTTCTTTCATCTGAATATAACTTTTAATTTCTTCACAATTATATATACTATTACCATCTCTATCTGTCTTTTTCAATTGACTATCTATAATTGTCTTTAAGTTTTTAAAACCATTATCTAGACGATGACTATAACAAAATCTAGCATTTTGATCTCTTCCTTGTTTTATTAAATCAAATACATTTTTACATTCATTTATATAATTTGCTCTTTCTCTATCTTCATCTTCTATACCATTCTCAATTTGTCTTTCAATATCATCATTTTGTGTATCTTCTAACATTTTTTTTATATCAATTGCTATTGATTTCTCTTTTAATCTAAAATATTTTTCCATTTCTGTTGTCTCTTCTGGAAAACCAACAATCATTTTAGGATCAATTTCTTTATCTATATTATTATATTCTAAATATTTTTTAATTCTCATAGCATCTGAAATGGATATTTTAGTATCTTCCCTCTTTTTATATTGTGAAACCATATTAGTTATAATTAATCTTCTTCTATATGCAAGAATTACCTCTAAACTATCCTCACGTCTTAATTCATCTATATATTTTCCTCTCTCAAAATTTTCTTGTTGTTCATCTGATAATTCTTTTTTAGCAGTATTAGTCATCATTTTTCTTTTTGTATTTTCTTTCATTCTACTACTAATTTTTTCTCTACTTGCCTGTAAATCCATCATTAAATTAGGATTTATACTTTTAGATTTCATAATTCCGTCTTTTTCAATTGTCTTATAAGTTCTTTCTAAAAATTGTTCTCCTTCTTCATCTCTAGTAATAATATCTATCCCTTCATTTGTATAAACAAATGGAACCCTATTTTTTATACAATCTTGATTTAATTTATCACAGTAATTGTATACATTTTCTCCTTTTGCATTTCTTTTTAATTGTGATAATAACAAATCTCTTATTGTCTTTGCATCTTCTTTAATTTGACTATCTTTTCTTTCTAGTTTTATCATTCCCAACACAACTTGATATGGTATTTGCTCTCCATTATTTTCTTCCAAAGTATACTTTAAAATAAACAAGGCTACATTTTGTAAAGTATCTTCATCTTCATGTAATTTAACTATAATATCAGTATTCTCATTATCTATTACCGACTTATCATATTTTATTACTCTTCCTTCTTTTCCTTTTTTTTCTCTTTTTTGTATCTCTTCCATACTTTCTCCTTACTGTAAAACATTCTTACATATATAACTATATATCATAATCACCTTTTTAGCAATATTATTTTTAAAATTTGTTAATATTTTCTTAAATTTTCGTTACAGCTCAGTAAGAAAATATATGATCGCAATGGACGGGCTGTCAAATTATAAATATTATTATTAACTGACAATACTATATTTTTTAAGTTATTCCTCCTTAATCTCTCCTGCTAACTTATTAATTGCTTTTGTTTCTATCCTTGAAACATATGAACGTGAAATCCCCATCATTTCTGCTATCTCATGCTGTGTTTTAGGTTTATGTCCATCTAAACCAAATCTCAATTCTATAATTGTTTTTTCTCTATCTTTTAATATTTCTCCCATCTTTTGATATAATTTTTTAATTTTCATTTTTAAATCAACTTCATCTTCAATATTTCTCTCATTATTTTCCAAAACCTCTTGTAATGTCACAACATTATCATCTTTGTCTTTTCCTATTGGTTCATTTAAATATACTTCTGCATTTAATTTCTTAGTTGCTCTTAAATGCATTAATATTTCATTATCTATACATCTTGAAACATATGTACTCAATTTTGATCCTTTTTCTAAATTGTAACTGTTTATCCCCTTTATTAATCCGATAGTTCCAATTGATATTAAATCATCTTGTTCAACTTTTGTGTTAGAATATTTTTTAACAACATGAGCTACCAATCTTAAGTTTCTTTCAATTAAAATGTTTCTAGCTTCTTCATCTCCAATTTTCATTTTTTCCAAATATATTTTTTCTTCTTCACTCGTTAATGGTTCTGGGAATAAGTTACTACTTGATATATATCCAACTACAAATACAGCTGTTTTTAAAAATTGAATAAGTCCAAATATTCCCATGCTAAAAAGTGCCTCAACCATAAATGCACCTCCAATTCTTCTATACAAAAATTATATGTATAGAAAATTGAAAAGTGCATGACCTACAATTTTTATTTTAATATTATATTCATAGTATAAACAATATGAATAAAAATATTTTATCATATTTAAAATAAAAAATCAATTTTTAAAAAAGTTTAATAAATTAAGAATATTAAATGAAAAAATGAGATAAAATAATATAAATAATATTTAATTCGTTTTTAAAATAATTATTTTACTTGCTAACTATTTTCTTTTATGCTAAACTATAATTAATCTAAATAAGTTATTAATTTACCCTGCATAGTGCGTGTAGACAGAATTTTTAGAACCTACAAGTTTATAAGAGGGGCCAATCTCGAAAATACGGCGTGCATGCTCACACGATTTAGTAGTGAGAAGCCCATGAGTATTTTGGTAGGCACCCACCTGTTTTTCGGAGCAGGTCCTTAAAAATTCAGACATCTTACGGCTAAAGCGGGGATTTTTGTTTTATAAACTCATATAGAATTTTTGCAAAATCCATTGAATTTTGCAAAATGTTTAAATTTCATATAATAAAAAGACTCCACACATTCTAAAATTAAAAATCTTTTAAAATATGTGGAATTTATTTATTTTCTAATGAAAATTTTATAACAATCGCTTTCTGGATCATTATAGAGTTTAAAACCAAACATATTGAACAAATAAGCCATTCTAAATGATATATCTGCTTCATATATCTCGTTATCAAACATTATAGCATTTTCGGTAATATACAAATGATAATCGCGTGCATCTAAAAAATCTTCAGGACAAGTTCCAGCTGCAAAATGCAATGCATCATACAGTGCATATCCTAGCCCTTCAATTATCCTCTTGTCTTTTTCACAGGTAATATCGAAACCTGCTTCTTCAGCCTTTTTCCGAAAAAATTCTACATCTGTCATATCCTTTTCCTCCTATTATAAATCAATTGATTTGTTGTTATATATATATTATCATCTACTAATAGATGGAGTTGTCTTAAATAAATAAAATACTTTAATTTAAATCATTTTAACATAATTATGTAAATTAGTCAAGTCCTACCATAATTATAATATTGATTTCATATATCACACTTTTATTGTTTATTTATTTAACTTCATAGACAATAATTTAGAAATTCCGCTTTCCTCCATAGTAACACCATAAACTGTATCTGCGGCTTCCATAGTACCTTTTCTATGAGTGATTACTAAAAATTGTGTATGTTCAGTAAATTTCTTTAAGTATTCAGCATATCTAAATACATTTACATCATCTAATGCTGCTTCAATTTCATCTAATACGCAGAATGGTGCTGGATTTATTTTCAAAATAGCAAATAATAATGCAATTGCTGTAAATGCTTTTTCTCCACCTGATAAAAGCATCATATTTTGCAATTTTTTTCCTGGTGGTTGAACAGTAATTTCTATTCCACATTCTAATATATTTGATTCATCTTCTAGCTTAACTTCTGCTTTTCCTCCACCAAACAATTCAGCAAATACTTCTCCAAAATTTTTATTAATAATTTTAAATTTCTCATTAAATTGTTCTTTCATAATTTGTGTCATATCATTTATTATTTTTCTTAATTGAGCCATCGTATTTTCTAAATCTAATCTTTGTTCACTCATAAAGTCATATCTATCTTTTAGATTTTTATACTCTTCAATTGAATCAACATTTACACTGCCTAATTCTCTAATTTCTGTTCTTAATTGATTAACCCTTCTTTGTGTTAATTGAACATTTTCTGGTTTTTGATATTCACCTGCTGTATTTGGTGTAATTTCGTATTCTTCCCACATTTTATTTATGATAGTATTAATATCTTCATCAATTTTTGATTTTTTTACATCTAATTTAACAAGTTGTCCTTTTAAATCTTCTATTACTTTAAACTTAGAAGTAATTTTGTCTTCCTGTTTTGATAATTTTGAACTTTTTTCTGTTCTTTCTTTTTTCAATTCTTCTATTTTTGAACTACTATTTTTTACTTTATCTTTGACTTCTTCAATTTGTGCTAATTTTTCTTCTATAGTTTTTTGTAAATTTTGATTTTCAATCATAATTTGTTCTATTTGTCTTTGCTTATTTTCAATGCTTATATTATTATTATTTAGTTCTTGATTTATTCTTTCTTGTATTTCTTGTATTGATGCCTCACTTTCATCAAAAGATGAAACTGAGATTTTTAAATTTGTTATATCAAAATTTAAGTCATCAATATATTTTTGATCATCTTTATTTAGTTCTGCAAATTCTGTAATTATTTTAGAAAGTTCTTCATTTTTAAAAATAATTTCTTCTATTTCCTTTTGAATTTTCTCTTTATTTTGCAATGCTTCTGTTTTAGATTGTTCTAAATTTGTTTGTTCTTGCTTTAATTTATTTAATCTATTTTCTAATTTTTGAATATTTTCATCAATTGACAAAACTTTTTGTTTTTTAGTTGCATAATCAATTTCTATTTCTTGCAATTCTCTTTCCAAATTTGAAACTAACTCTAAAATTCCTTCTATAGATTCTTCAAATTCTTCTTTTTCATTTTCGAGTTTTTGAATTTTTAATTTCAATGTTTCTATTTCTTTTTGTAATTTTTCTATTTCTTTTCCTCTACCCAAAATATTTACAGTTTTCTTCATTACAGAACCACCAGTAATTGCACCAGAAGGATTTATTAAATCTCCATCAACTGTTACAATCCTAAATGTATATCCATTTTGTTTTGCAACTTTTATTGCAGTATCCATATTATCTACAATAACTGTTCTACCTAATAAATTTAAAATAATTTGTTCATATTTTTTACTATATTTAACTAAATCTGATGCAATACCAATTATTCCTGCTTCATTACCTTTTATCTTATCCAATTTTTTACCCTTAACAGATGTAATTGGTAAAAATGATGCTCTTCCTAAATTATTTTTTCTTAAATATTCTACTAATCTTTTTGCATCTTCTTCTGTTTCTGTTACAATATTTTGAAGACTAGCACCTAAGCACATTTCTATTGCTGTTTCTAAATTTTCTGGAACTTCAATTATATTTGCTAAAACACCATGCATTCCTCTTCCAAGTTCTTTTACATTTTCGCAGTCTTTTAATAAAGATTTTACACTCTTTATATATCCTTCTTTTTCCTTCTCTGTTTCTACTAAAAATTTTAGCTTAGATTCCTTTATTCTCATATCATTTGATAATGAATTTATATTATTTTCATAATCTTTTATTTTTTGATTTGCCTCTTCTCTTTGCTTTGCAGTTTCTCCTAAAGTTTTTTGTGATTTATTACGTTTATTTTCAATTTCATAAAATTCTTTTGAAATATCTTCTCTTACAAGTCTTGTTGAATCTAATTCAGAAATTGTTGATTGCATTTCTTGTTTAATTTGATTCTGCCTTTTTTCATAATTTTGATAATTTATGTCCTGTGTATTTGAATTAGATTGAAGTTCATATTTTTTATCTATATTTTCTTCTACAGTCTTTTTATATCCTTCTATTTCTAATTCTTTATTTGATAATTTTTTTGTTAATTTTTCTAATTCTTCTTGTTTTTCATTTAATTCTTTTTCAAATTTTTGTTTATTTTCTTTTAAATTATCTTTTTTAGCTTCTTTTTGTTCTAATTCTGCTTTCAATTCTTGTATTCTATCATTTTGTTCTGATATTTCTTTTTCAAATCTTTGACTATTTTCTTCATTATTTGTAATTCTCGTTTTTGCAACATTTATATCAGAATTTAAAACTTCAATTTTCTTTTGACTTTCAAATCCTAAATTTGACATATTTTCAATTTCTTCTGTAATTTCATCAATACTAGATTTTAATTCCTCTTTTAGAATTTTAACTCTTTCAAGTTTTCCTTCTTCTTCATTACATTGAGTTTGCATGATATCTATATCTTTTACAATCTCTTCTAAGCTTTCTTTATATTTTGCAATATTATATACAAATAATCCAATTTCAATATTTTTTAATTCTTCCCTTAAGTTCAAATATTTTTTAGCCTTATCTGATTGAACTTGTAATGGTCCTAAGTTTCCTTCTATTTCAGTCAAAATGTCATTAATTCTAAGTAAATTTAACTTTGTATGCTCTAATTTTTTTTCAGACTCTTGCTTTCTTGTCCTGTATTTTACAATACCTGCTGCTTCCTCAAAAATATGTCTTCTGTCTTCTGATTTATTACTTAAAATTTCATCAATTTTACCTTGTCCAATAATAGAATACCCATCTTTTCCAATTCCTGTATCCATAAATAATTCAAGAACATCTTTTAAACGACATGGAACTTTGTTAATAAAATATCCTGTTTCACCACTTCTATAAATTTTTCTTGTAACTGTAACTTCCGTATATTCAATTGGCAATTTTCCATCACTATTATCAAATACTAAAGAAGCCTCTGCAAACCCCAAAGACTTTCTATTTTGAGTACCCGCAAAGATAACATCTAATGACTTCGCTCCCCTTAGGGATTTCATACTTTGCTCCCCTAGCACCCATCTAATTGCATCAGAAATATTACTTTTTCCTGATCCATTTGGTCCAATAACACTTGTAATACCTGGCATTAGTTCTAATATTGTTTTATCTGCAAAGGATTTAAATCCTTGTAACTCTAATCTTTTTAAATACATTTTTTCACCCCGGGATAAAGGGACGTTCCTTCTTTTTCCCTTTTTTGAGGGAATTTGGGACAGTCCTTTCCATTTTTCTCAAGTTTTGTTTTTTTACATTTTACTATATAAAACAATAAAAAGCAAGAAAATTTTTCTTGCTTTGATTATTATCATTTAATCTTTTTATTAAAATTACTTTTATAAATAATATTTAATTTTAAACCTTCTTACTCTTATTTTACCATCCATTTCAAAATTGGATATCCATCATTTATATTATTACTATCATTTATATAACATGCACCTAATATGTTTGCATATGATTTTAAAGTAGTGGAATCTATTGATTGTATTCCTGTATATGTTCCTTGATCACATGAATTTTCAAAATAGCAATTAGAAAATTTCGATGTATCACTATATAATAATCCTACAATTCCTCCATATACAGCTTCCTTAGAAATTTCTCCCACATTATAACAATTGCTAATACTTATATTTTCACTTCCATTCCATGAATATGCTATACCTATTATTCCACCTATTCTTCCAAAATTATCACTAGCTGTTCCAGTAATTTTTCCAACATTATAACAATTACTCATTGTAGTATTTCCCGCAAATGTTCCTCCTATTATTCCTCCAACTTGAGAATAAGTTACTTTAATATGTCCAAAATTACAACATTCATCAATTGTAATATTTTCTCGAACTTTAGCACCTATTAATCCACCTACACTCTGTTTTCCTTCTATGTCAGCATAATTTATACATTGAATTATCTTTGAGTCTCCTTCCATTACTCTTCCAACTATTCCTCCAATTGTTCCAGCACCATCTCTATATATCTTTACATAATTTATACAATTTTTAAATTCTTCATTTTTACAATTTGCACTAATTGCACCAATTTCATAAGCTGCTGCATTACTACTTTTTCCAAATATATCTCCTTTTATTGTAATATTCAATATTTTTCCATCACTTACATATCCAAATAATCCTTGAATTGAATTTTCTATATTACTATAAAAATTACTTATTGTATGCTCTTCTCCATTAAATATACCACAAAATTGATTTATCTCATTGCCTATCGGCATCCAACTATTATCATTTGCTACTGTTCCATTTACTTTATAACATACTGTACTTAAATCAATATCGCTCTTTAAATTAATATTTTTATCGTTAAAAGAATATCCAACATTTACAATTGTTCTAAATTCTAAAAAATCTTCTAATGTTTTAATTTCTACTACATCTTTCTTAGTCATGCCTTTTGTTTGTATTGTGCATATTTTTCGTTTTTCACCAGAATTCACTATGAAATTATTTTTATCTCCATCAATTGCCTCCCAATTAAACTCAACGATTTCATTATTACAATTTAATATGCTTCCATCTGGACATTCTATAGTATCTATTATTCCATCATTATTTTCTATTCTTATTAATAATTTTAGTCCATTTTCCTTATATTCTTTTATTTCATATTTGTAACTTAAATTTAACTCATCTTTATTTATTGAAATTTCTTTAATTTTCAAATTTTCATTAATTATAAAACTCATGGTTATATTATTTTTTGACATAATTATTTCTTTTTCATTTTCAGTATTATCAGATACCACTGAATTATAATCATTTAACTCTTTGTTTACCCACTCTTGTGTTATATCACTAAGTATTGCTTCTCCCATTTTTTCCACTTGTAACTCTTGAACTGCTAAACTTAATTTTTCTTTCATTTCTGATTTTATTTGTTTTTCTTTTGCCTGTTTTGCTCGTTCAAATAACCCATTATCTCCAGTTAAGGTTGCAATTGCCACTCCTGATAAAATCAACAAAATTATAATTGTTATCACTAAAGCAATTAATGTAATTCCACTATTTCTAATACTTCTTTTGTTTTTCATTCTTATTCCTCCTATGTAATTATTTCCTATCTCTTCTTATATAATACTTATAAATATATTTCTTTAGTTATTATATCTAAACATATGGTATTTGTAAATAACTTATTTATATTATTTTTTTATATTAAAAGTCCACCTAGAGGTGAAAATTATGTTAAATTTCAATATAGAAAAATTATTAAAAAAACAAAACAAATCTAAATATTGGCTATGTAAAAAAATGAATATAACCAATAGAAATTTAAACAGAATAATTAATGGAGAAACAACATCAATTTCTTTTAAATATCTTGAAGAACTATGTGAATACCTAGAATGTGATATATCTGAATTAATAGAAATAGAAAAAAATGCATAAAAATTTATTTTTTCATTTCTTTAATACATTCATATTCGATTCATATTCGACCACATCATCTAAAAAAATCCCTTGACACCAATAGCCTTTTGGAATATACTAGACACATAAAATAAGTTTATAGATATATCTTTCAAAAATCTAAATATACAATACGCTAAACTATAATTTAGCATTATATATTAGGAGGCTATTTAATGAACAATTTAATAGAAATTAGATGGCATGGTAGAGGTGGACAAGGAGCAAAAACAGCTTCACTTTTATTAGCTGATGCCGCATTCAATACTGGTAAATATATACAAGGATTTCCTGAATATGGACCTGAAAGAATGGGTGCCCCTATCACTGCTTATAACAGAATTAGTGACAACCCTATAACAGTTCATAGTAACATTTATGAACCAGATTATGTTGTAGTTGTTGATGACACACTTTTAGAAACTGTCCCAGTAACAGCTGGTTTAAAAGAAACAGGTGCAATTGTAATTAATACAACAAAATCTCCAGAATATTTAAAAAAAGTTTTAAACGGTTATTCTGGAAACATTTATACAATTGATGCAAGAAAAATATCAATAGAAGCTTTAGGAAGATACTTCCCAAATACTCCTATGCTTGCTGCAATTGTCAAAGTTAGTGGAATTATGACAGATGAAGCATTTTTAGCTGATATGCAAGGTTCTTTTAAACACAAATTTGCTAAAAAACCAGAAGTTATTGAAGGAAATATGAAAGCATTAGAAATGGCTTTAAAAGAAATTAAAAAAATCTAACAAATTTCAACCAATGGGGACGTTGTTAAATTGGTTGATATAAATAATAAATACTTAAAATAATATATAATAATTTCAACCAATTTAACAACGTCCCCATTGGTTGAAAGAAAGGTTTAAATTATGACAAATATAGATAAAACAACACCAATGGAAGATTTAACAATTGGTGGAAATATTTACGAAGCAGGAAATGCTAGAGAGTTTAAAACTGGCGATTGGAGAAGTGTTAAACCTGTATGGGTAGAGGAAAAATGTACACAATGTGGCTTGTGTTTCCCTGTTTGTCCAGATAACAGTATTCCTGTTTGCAAAGATTCTTTAAAAAGATCTGATTTTAATTATGATTATTGCAAAGGCTGTGGCGTATGTGCCAAAGTATGTCCTTTCGGAGCTATAGAAATGAAGGAAGAAGGTGTTGATTAATGAGTATTAGAGAAAGATTAAGTGGTAACGAGGCTGTTGCTACTGCAATGAAACAAATAAATCCTGATGTTGTTGCTGCATTCCCTATTACACCATCAACAGAAATTCCTCAATACTTCTCAACATTTGTAGCTAATGGAACTGTTGACACAGAATTTGTTGCTGTTGAAAGTGAACATAGTGCTATGAGTGCATGTATTGGTGCAGAAGCAGCTGGTGCTAGAGCCATGACTGCAACATCTGCTAATGGTTTATCTTTAATGTGGGAAATGATTTATATTGCATCTAGTTTAAGACTTCCAATTGTTTTAAACTTAGTAAATAGAGCTGTATCTGGTCCACTTAACATTCATAATGATCATTCTGATGCAATGGGTGTTAGAGATGCTGGATGGATAATGCTATTTTCTGAAAATAATCAAGAGGCATATGATAACAACTTAATGGCTCACAAAATTGCAGAAAATAAAGATGTTCAACTTCCAATTATGATATGTCAAGATGGTTTTATTACATCACACTCAATTGAAAATATAGAATTAGAAAATGATGAAGAAGTTAAAAAATTCGTTGGTGAATATCACCCTGAACATTATTTATTAAATAAAAAAGAGCCTATAGCTGTTGGTCCTCTTGACTTACAAGCATATTTATTTGAGCATAAAGCTCAACAAGCTGAAGCTATGAAAGCCGCAAAAAATGTAATTTTAGATGTTGCAAAAGATTTTGAAAAATGGACTGGTAGACATTATGATTTATTTGAACAATACAAATTAGATGATGCCGAAATAGCTATAGTTTGTATGAATTCAACAGCTGGAACAACAAAAGCCGTTGTAGATGAACTAAGAAAAAATGGAATAAAAGCCGGTTTATTAAAAATCAGAGTTTACAGACCATTCCCTGGTGAAGAAGTTTCAAAAGCCTTATCACATTTAAAAGCAATTGCCGTATTAGATAAATCTGATTCTCTAAATGGTATTGGTGGAGCATTATTTGAAGACGTATCATCTAGCATGTATGTTTCAAATAATTATGTTCCAATGGTCAACTACATTTATGGAATTGGTGGTAGAGATACAACAACAAATGGTATAAAATCAGTTTACTCTGATTTACAAATTATTGGAAAAGATGGAAAAGTAGATCAGCCTTATAGATATTTAGGTTTAAGAAGGGAGGCAAAATAATTATGGCATACAATTTAAAAGAAATAGTAGCAAATAAACCTTCAAGATTCACAGAAGGTCATAGAATGTGTGCTGGATGTGGTGCTCCAGTTGTTGCAAGACACATTTTAAGAGCTTTAAAAGAAGAAGACCATGCAGTTATATCAACGGCAACAGGTTGTATGGAAGTATCAACATTTATTTATCCTTATACTGCTTGGACTGATTCATTTATACACACAGCTTTTGAAAACACTGCAGCAACATTATCTGGTGTAGAAGCTGCTTATAAATCACTAAAAAAACAAAGTAAATTGCCAAATGATGAACATACAAAATTCATTGCATTTGGTGGAGATGGTGGAACATATGATATAGGTTTACAATCTTTGTCTGGTGCAATGGAAAGAGGTCATGACATGGTATATGTATGTTATGACAATGGTGCATATATGAACACAGGAATCCAACGTTCATCAGCAACACCACATTTTGCAGATACTACGACTTCTCCTGCTGGAAAAGTTATTCCTGGCAAAATGCAACAAAGAAAAGATTTAACAGAAATTATGGTTGGACATCATCTACCATATGTTGCACAAACAATTGCAATAAATAATATGAAAGATTTATACGAAAAAGCTGAAAAAGCAATATATACAGAAGGTCCATGTTTCTTAAATGTTATGGCACCTTGTCCAAGAGGTTGGGGCTATGCAACAGAAGATTTAATGAAAATAAATAAATTAGCTGTTGAAACATGTTACTGGCCACTATATGAAGTAATTGATGGAAAATACAAAATAAATTACAAACCAGCTAAAAAGCTTCCAATAGAAGAATTCTTAAAACCACAAAAAAGATTTAAACACATGTTTAAACCTGGTAATGAATGGATGATAGAAGAATTCCAAAAAGAAGTAGATAAAAGATGGGAACAATTACTAAAATTAGAAGAGAAGGAATAAAGGGACGTTCCTTCTTTTTCCCTTTTTTAAGGGAAAAAGGGACACTCTTTCTATAATCTTGAATATCAATCAAAACTAGCATAATAACATTTGCACTCTTTAGAGTTTTTTTTGCATTTGTTTGTTTATGTGTTAAATTTGCTAAAGCAAATTTTTTTATAGCATTTTCAATAATAGTTTATGCAAACTTTCCAATATATTAATCATTTTATTAACAAATTTTACATTTCATTATATTATAAATTCTGTTCTTTCCTATATGCAAATATTCTATTATTAAGGTATTTGTTATATTACAACATTTTTTAAATTCTAAAATCAATAGTCGTAACAAATATTTATCACTTTTAATATCATCTAAAGTAACATTATATTTCTTACAAAACTCATTTTTAATTTTATCCATATTTTTAACAATATTTTCCTTACTATCTTTTATATCAAATATACCTTCTTCTGAAAAATTTTCATGAATATTATAAAATATTTTCATATAATCAATTGAATTAAATACCAACTTTACTATATCATTATCAACTATATTTTTTTCATAATTAATATATGATGAATATTTATATTCATTTTCTTTTTTTACAATATTGGCTTTTATAGGATTTCTATGTATATAAACAAATGTATTTAACAAATGTTTTTGGTCCAAAATTTCATGTGTATAATATCTATTTCTAAATACATACCCCACCCTATCTTCACTTTTGTTAAAGAAAATACCATAAGTAGTATTAATTTTACTCATTATTTGAGATAATTGTTTAATTTGTTCTGTATACACTAAAAAATGAGCATGATTATCCATTATACAAAATGCTAAAATTTTTGTTTCTTTATATTCCTTTAAAGTTTTCCAAAGAAGTTTTAAATAATATTTTTTATATTGCTCTTTTTGAAAAATATATTCTTTTTTTATACCTTGTACTATAACATGAATATATTGTGAAGTTATACTTTTTCTTGAATTTCTCGGCATTATTCCTCCTTTCTACACAAGTTATATTTTTATATTTTAATTTAGTTTTTGGAAAATTCATTTACTCAAGTTAAAAAAAATAACTATTATAAATGATAGATATAAAATAATTACTAATATGAATTTTAATATTCTAAATAATCTTCTAATAAAATTTTTGAAAAAAATCAATATATTAATTAAGCACTGTCCCTTTTTCCCTTAAAAAAGGGAAAAAGAAGGAACGTCCCCTTCTCCCTATTCTTCTTCTGGTGCTCCAACTGGGCAAACTCCTGCACATGTTCCACATGATATACATGCTGATGCATCTATTTCAAATTTAGTATCGCCTTGTGATATACATCCTACTGGACATTCTGCTGCACAAGCTCCACATGAAATACATTTATCTGTTATTTTATATGCCATTTTTCTCACCTCCTACAACTCTATAATACATACTATTTTAAAATTTTTCTGTATTTTTTTCATCTTCTTGTTCTAATTTTTCTAATTCTTCAAGTTCTTTTTTATGTTCTATTTCTTCTTCATCTAGTTGTTCTTTTGTTGCATCTTTTATAATTTCTAAATCTTTTGCATCAAATTTTTTATAAATATAACCATCTTCTGTTTTTAATTTTACTCTTACTCTCTCTTTTAAAATCTCAACATTATCGACTTCGCCTTCGCCATCTACTGTCTTTACTATTGCTCCAACATTTGGTAAATGTTTTAATTTTTCTTCATATACTGAATTTTCATATTTTAAGCAACACATTAACCTACCACAATTTCCAGATATTTTTGATGGATTTAATGAAACATTTTGCTCTTTAGCCATTTTTATTGATACAGCTTCAAAGTCACTCAAAAATGTACAACAACATAATTCCCTTCCACATACACCATTTCCACCAATTTTCTTAACTTGATCTCTTACACCCATTTGTCTTAATTCTATTCTAGTTCTATACACAGCAGCCAAATCTCTTACCAAATCTCTAAAATCTACTCTTCCATCGGCTGTAAAGTAAAATAAAATTTTACTATTATCAAATTTACATTCAACTTCTGTTAAATTCATATTTAATTTATGTTCTTTTATTTTTTTATTACATAACTCAAATGCTTCTTTTTCAATTTTTCTACATTCTTCTTCTCTTTTTATATCTTTATTATTTGCAATCCTAACTACCTTTTTTAAAGGAGCAACTATTTTATCATCTTCTACAAGGCGATTTGGAATTAAAACTTCTGCTAATTCCTCTCCTTGTGAAGTTTCTACAACTACCTTGTCTCCCTTTTTTACTTTTAATCCTTTTGGATTAAAGAAATATATCTTTCCCAATTTTTTAAATCGTATTCCTATTATATTTTTCAAAACTACTATCCTTTCTAAAATATTATAAATATTATAGTCATTACAATATTCTTTAAAACATTATATTAATATTTATTACTGCTTTTATATTTTACATTATTTAATAAATTACAATCTCAATTTTTTTGCTAACTAACATTTTATTAATTAGCAATGATAATTTATTATTTATTAATTTTTCCTGTATACATTTCAGTTTACTGTCTCCCAAATTTTGAATAACATATTATCAATACTCATATCGTAATTTGCATTTGCGGCTAACCTTTTTTTTGTTTGCTCTACAATTTCTATCGTTTGTGCATATTTATTTGATGTTTTAGCAATATTCATTAAAATTACTTCCATATAATCCAAAATTTCCGTTTTATCATCCTTACTCAAATATAAAAATTCAGCTTTATTAACTAAATCAACAACATCCATTTTTTCTAATCCATATATAAGATTTTCTATTTTCTCATATTGTTCTTGTTTATCTTTTAACTCTATTGCCTTTCCTATACTTCCTTGAAAAGCTTTTATCATAATTTGACTATTTATTTTAATTTGATAATTTTCTTCTAAATACTTTAAGATTTTCTCTTCACTAATTTCTTCAAAATGCAATATCATGCATCTTGATTTTATTGTGCTTAAGAAAGCATTTTCATTTGTTCCTACTAATATTATTGTTACAAATTCGGGTGGCTCTTCCAATGTCTTTAATAAACAATTTTGAGCCTCCACTGTCATCTTATCACTATCATTTATAATATAAACTTTTCTTTGTGATATAATTGGCTTTTCTGATACCTTTTTCTGAAATTCTCTAATCTGGTCTATTTTTATACTATTTCCATCTGGTTCTATAATTGAAAAATCCGGATTATTATCTGTATCAAATTCAATACATGATTTACACACACCACAGTATTTATCTTCTGATGTACACAATATCATCTTTGCAAATTCTTTTGCTATCATTTTTTTTCCAATTCCCTGTGTACCTAAAAACAAATAACTATGTGATATATTTCCAATTTTTATAGAATTTGTTAATTGCTCCGTTATTTTTTTATTTCCTAATATTTGTTCAAACATCCTTTTCTCCTCAAAAGACTATTTTACTTTTCCAAATAAGTTCAATGGCCAAATACGAATCCATACTTTACTTTCTATTTTCTTTAAAGGAATACATCCAAATGATCTACAGTCTGTACTATGACTTCTATTGTCTCCCATTGCAAATACACAATTTTCTGGTACTACAAAATCATCAAATCCTACTCCTAATACATCTGTCACAATTCCACTTTGTAAGTAATTTTCTTGTAATTCCTCTCCATTTATATATACTTTGCCATCTTTTATTTGAACATGTTCTCCTGGTAATCCAATTACTCTTTTAATATAACTATCTTTTTTTATTTCTAATACATAATATGTAAATTTTCCCCATAAACTAGTTGGTCCATTTTCATATTTTGCAACTGGATTTGATTGATCAATTTCACTTGCAGTATATGATTTTTTACTTGGGGCCTCAAAAGTTATTATATCTCCTCTTTCTGGCATTTTTCCTATTGTCCTTCCCCATCTGTTTAGCCATAATCTTTGGTCTTGTATTAATGTTGGCTTCATTGAAACTTGTTGTACAATTGTTGGTGTTCCTATAAAATATCTAAATAGTAATGCTAATACAATAGCTATTACTATACAATAAATCCAATCTAATACATCTTTTATTTTTTCACTCATTTGTATATCACCTAATTCTTTCTTTTTTATATCTTTTACATTATACATTAATTTTGAACAATTATCAATAAATATACATCATAAATTTCATTTTTTCATACAATATAATGGAGGTTTTAATATGAAAAATAAAAATTATATTTTAAAATTTGAAATACTTAGCACTATCTTTGTAATAATTCTAGGAACATTACTTCATTTTACATATGAATGGTCTGGTGGTAACTTTTTTGTATCATTATTTAGTGCTGTGAACGAAAGTACTTGGGAACATTTGAAATTATTATTCTACCCTATGTTACTAACTACAATTTTAGGATACTTTTACTTAAATAAAAAAGTACCTAATTTTTTATGTGCAAGATTAATTGGAATTTTAGTATCTCTATCTTTTACAATTATATTTTTTTATACTTACACTGGCATAATTGGTACTAATTTTTCTTTTATTGATATTAGCATATTTTTTGTTGCTGTTGCTCTAGGAGAATTTACTTCTTATAAAATTATGATTTCTAATTCAAAATGTAATAAGTATGTAGCTTTAATTTTAATTATGATTATATTCACTTGTTTTGTAGTATTTACTTATTTTTCTCCTAAAATAGGATTATTTAAAGACCCTATAACTAATAAATATAGTATACAAAAATAATTTCATTCCACAGTAAAAACTCTCATATAATATATTTACTTATTTATATGAGAGTTTTTTATATTAAAAAAACAGCAATCACTATGATTATCATATTATTTTTTCTATTTTTCTAGCCAAATTTCATAAATGTAACCTCTAGATTGATTAAATCCATTCATTATATAATATTCACCTGTTAAACTACTTATATCATTTTCTAATATCAGTTCTCCTTTTTCTAATTTTGAGCAACTATATTTCGTGTTACCATTAGGGATAACTGAACTTCCCCATAAGTTTGATGAACTTGTTGCTAAAATTCTACCATAGCTATCACCATATGCATATTCTGTCATTTCTCCTTTTGCTTTTATATATCTATATTCTGTTAAGTCTATAGCTTTATTAGTAACAATTCCTCCTCCGCCACCATTACTATAAGCATCAATATATATTTTATCATTATCAAAGGTTACAGAACATCCACCATATCTCGTACGATTTATATGAGTTAATCCTCCTGTTATTCCTTCAAATGTTTTTCCATATGCATACAAATATATTCTATCAGCTGTTTTAGCACTAATAGCTTTAGATATTTTTAATTTACAATTTTCATCTACTGCTACTACTTGTATAACATATTCTTTACTAGATTCTAAGTTTACATACTTATATGAATTTTCTGATGTTCCTCCTACCACTTTTCCATTCAAAATCCATATATATGCACATATTTTATTTCCATTATTTACTTTTATATTCTCAACCTTTGCTAAGATATATGTTCCACTACATTCTACAATCGTTGGAGTAAAATCTTCAATATCTTTTGATATATAATCATTATCTATTTCTCCATTTAATACATATTTTGATATTTGTTCTTCATAACCAGCCAATGTTATATTTTCTTGTTCTTGCGCATCTACTGTATTTTTCTTTGCTTGTTTTGCTCTTAGAAATAACCCATTATCTCCTGTTAAAGTTACTATTGCTACACTTGCTAAAATTAATAATAATATAATTGTAATTATTAACGCTATTAATGTTATAGCTCTTTCTTTTTTATTTTTCATTTGTATTCCTCCTAAATTATATTCTTATTATATTGGTTATATAACCAATAGTCAAGTATCCATTCTAAATTATATAATAATTAAATAATTTAAAAATTAATTTTTAGGAGTTTTAGATGATTAAACTATCAATCGGAAATGGATATTACAATTTTAAATTAGATAAACTATTAAAAGAAAAAAAATTAGTATAAACCAATTAATAAGAGACACTAATACTGATTTCAAAGTTTTAAAAAGAATGTTAACTGGTGAATTAGTCAGATTTGATATTTTCGTTCTAGCCAGACTTTGTGATTATTTTAATTGTAAAATTACAGACATAATTGAATATATTCCAAACCAAAAATAATAACCACCCGTAAAACGGGTGGTTTTAACATGCCCTATAAGGGCATATAA
>ERZ772876.1499-NODE-1499-length-23494-cov-3.221426_pt1 | contig 23494 bp, 18 predicted proteins | sample MGYA00580584_ERZ772876 | MGnify/ENA primary metagenome ERZ772876 (study PRJEB29015, sample SAMEA2737728) | human gut metagenome | biome: human gut; feature: human-associated habitat; material: faeces | place: China | collected 2012 ... | reverse complement strand
GGATCGCCGTTTTTGCAAAGACGTTAGACTTCACTGTGCAATGTCATTTAGTTAGCATTGACGAGTGAACAGTAACCCTATTGCATGAAAAAAATGGATATATTATAATCGGAAATAGGATCACAACAAAGAAAGCAGAGAATTCCAGACTTCATGGAGGACATGGGGCAAACAATGGCAAAATCGGAAAAACAGAAATTAAAACTTCTATATATCATGCAGTGCCTGACGGAGAAAACGGATGCGGAGCATTCAGTGACTACGCAGGAGATCATTGATTATCTCGCATTGCAGGGCATTAATGCGGAACGGAAAAGTATTTACACAGATATTGACCTTCTGATCGACTATGGAATGGATATTGTAAAAAATTCGGGGAGATCGGGCGGTTACACGCTAGTGAGCCGCCAGTTTGAGCTGGCAGAACTGAAATTGTTGGTAGATGCGGTGCAGTCCTCCAAATTTATCACAACGAAAAAATCAAGAGATCTGATCGGAAAGCTGGAAACACTTTGCAGTAAATATGAAGCGGGTCAGTTACACAGACAGGTAGTTGTGACAAACCGGAATAAGACGGTCAATGAAAACATCTATTATAATGTCGACATCATTTACAATGCGATCGCGGAGAACGTGAAAATACAGTTTCAGTATTTTGAGTGGGATGTGAATAAAGAAATGCATCTCCGCCGGAATGGAAAAGTATACGAGGTGAGTCCGTGGCTTTTGACGTGGGATGATGAAAATTATTATCTGATCGCCTACGACAGCGAGGCGGGGATCATCAAGCATTATCGCGTGGATAAAATGTTAAAAATCGAACTTTCTGTGGAAAAAAGAGAAGGAAAAGAACAGTTCCAGCATTTTGATATTGCAGCTTACTCGAAAAAAACATTTGGAATGTTTGCAGGAAAAGAGGAGACTGTCACACTGCGATGCGACCGTTCTTTAACAGGCGTGATGATCGACCGGTTTGGAAAAGATGTTGCGATGAGAAAAATTGATGAGAACACGATCCAGGCGAGAGTGAATGTAGCGGTGAGCCGCCAGTTTTTCGGCTGGATCACTGGCTTGGGAAATATCGTGAAAATAGAAGCTCCGGAGCGGGTGGTGGAACAATATAGAGACTATCTTGGCGAGATTATCGAGAGATATTCATAATAATTCAGAGCAGAAGGAAACATAAATCGGACATGAAAGAAAGAACGTATCAGATCGTGTTGGAGGGCATTGTGATCACCGTGACAAAAAAACGCATCAAAAACATGTATCTGCGCATCAAAAAAGAGGACGGCATGGTTTTGATCTCTGCACCGTATCAGATGAGTGATCTTCGTATCCGCAGATTTGCAGAGGAACGTTTGCCGTGGATCAGGGAATATCAGAAAAAATATAAGGAACTAAAACAGCAGAATGATTTAAAACCGGCTTTGAGTGAGGCAGAGATCAGACGCAGAAAAGTACTTTTGAAGGCAGCGGTAGAAAAGCTGATCCAAAAGTATGAACCATTGATGCAGGTGCAGGTATCCGGTGTTACAATCCGTCAGATGAAAACGCGCTGGGGCTCCTGTAATGTAAAAACGCATCATATCAACATCAATCTGGCTCTTTATGAGAAAGGACCGGAGTGCCTTGAGTATGTGGTTGTCCACGAGATGTGTCACATTTTGGAAGCAAGCCATAATAAAATATTCTGGGGTTATGTCGCACAGTATTTCCCGGACTGGAAAAATGTGCGTGCACGTCTCAACGAGGAAGGCGTCTGACAGTCTCGTATCAATCATACAAACTGATTGGTGGCTGCGTTGTATTCGTAATCGATAGATTTTAGTTTTTCTTCCAGCTCACTGCGGTCTACGTTAAAATTTTCACAGAAAAGATCAAGAGTGGTAAAATAGTCGCGCAGCTGTGTGTTGACAAAACTTAAAAGCATCACCGGGTCGTTTGGTATATTCTGGCACATAATAAATCTCCTTTGAATCATATTGCTTTTTGAACAATAATAAGATAGCATAGGAAAGACAAAAGGGCAATTGCCTTTAGGAATCAGATCGTGGATCGGAAAGGAATAAAAATAATGGCAAATTGTGACAGCTGTGTATACAATGTTTATGATGATGATGATGAATGTTACTACTGTGAGGTAGATATGGATGAGGATGACGCCGCACGTCTGATGCAGGGGCATTACAAAGAATGCCCATACTATCAGAATGATGATGAGTATGCGGTGGTGCGGCATCAGATGTAAACCGGAGTTTCACTTATGAACTGCCGCTTACAGGTGGTGTTACGGATTTTTGTTATTGCATGCCAACATAGTGTATAGAAATATAAAAAATAGAACTGTTTGTTTTCAGGAGCGCTTCCGCTTGTTGTCGCTGGCAGCGGTACTAAGAAAGCATCCATCGTGATTTCAAAATCCAATTACATTGGCTTTTGAAATCGCAATGTCTGCTTTCTAAGAACCGGCCGCTCCCAAAATCCTGAAAACAAATCAGTTCTATTTTTTATTCATCCAAGACTGTGCAGCATGCAATATCCCAGTTGTGAAAATCCGTCAATCCAGAATACGAGCGGCAGAATCCAAAGTTAACCGTGAGTTCCATAACGTAAATTGCAGATTTTGTGGTGCGATTCATGATGTTGATTGGGCAAATATAAGCGTCCTCTCATAAGTCATTCACAGCGTAAATGAAAGAAAAACGGTACAGACAAATATGATTTCCTTTGTGAGCCATGGAGATAAGACTCTTCAGAGGCTTATCGGAATGCCCGGCGAACAGGAACATCATATTTCGTCTGTACCGTTTTTCTTTTCATAAACCTATAAAATCACGACTTGTGAGAGGGCGCTGATATCTGCCCTTCGCAACCTGTAAAAACACTACAGAATCTGCGCTTTCTTTCACGCAAAATAAACCTGCTTTCTCTCATCCTATTTTATTTTGTAGACTCCTTAAGGACAACTTCGTATGGAAGCAATGTTCTTGTCTCCACTTCCGCACCCTCGATCACATCCAATACCGTTTTACATGCAACCATGCCAAGCTCTTTCGCATCAAAAGAAAGTGATGTAATGGACGGCACATTATTTTCCAGTACGGAGCTGTTATAAAAAGATGCCACACGGATGTCTTTTGGAACCTTTACATGCTTTTCACGCAGCTTTTTCAATACCCTGCTGCACACCGCATCGTCCATACACAAAATACATTCTGCCTTTCGATCGAGTACCTCTTCCACGATCTTGTCGATCACCACATGATTATCAAGATTTAAAAAAAGCATTGTCGGATCAATGACCTCACCCATTTTTTCATAAGCTTCCCGGAATCCCCGCAGACGGCTCTGTGTGACCACATGGTTCTCATCTCCGCCGATCAGTGCAATACGCTTCATTCCCTTCATTAAAATAATGGATGTAAGTTCTTTACACGCACTTTTGTGATTGTGGTCGATCTGGATCACACCTGTATAATTGGAGGAACCGATCGTCACAAATGGTACTTTTTTTTCCTGAAGATACTCAATCTGCCGGTCCTCCACAAACGTCCTCATCAGGATCACACCATCTACTTTACGGTTTGAGATAATACGCTCCAGCGAGGAGATATCGTTATTTTTACAGATGGAAAGCAGGATATCATACTCCATAATTCCGGCGATCTCCTGAATCCCGAATAAGCATTCCTGAAAGAACGTGAGATCCACAACATCATATTCTCCCGGCATGACCACACAAAGATTATATGTTTTTGACTGCGCCAGCCCTTTGGCGATAACGTTTGGCTTATAATCATGCTCCTCAATATATTTTAATACACGGTCTCTCGTCTCCTGCCCGATCCGTCCCTTCCCTGAAATGGCTCTTGAGACAGTGGTTTTTGAAACACCAAGTGCTTCTGCCACATCTGCGATCGTTATATTTTTCTTCTCTTCGTTCCCCATAAAACCCCTTCTTTCCTCAAAGCAGTTACTTCCCCTGAATTGTGCTGTGACTTCCTGTATCGCTTGCGATCCTGCCACAATGTTACTTTGTCCTGCCCTGATGTTGCTGCGCATCCTTTGCGCAACAATATTATTATCATCCTATTTTCGAAAAAAAGCAATGACATTTTTATATATTTTCCAAACAATCTTTTTGTTTCTGTTTACTTATGCCCTGTTCCGGTAACAATTCTATATTTCACATCAACATCGGATTTACATTTGTTTTTCCTGATGTTATAATATGTTTGCGCAATCGGTTGCGTTATCAGATGATAATATAGAAGATCACACTGATTGTCAACATGAAAATATTTTTTTGGGGGACAATATGAAAACAGACCATTTACTTTTCGGGGCAGCTTATTACTCGGAATACCTTCCATATGACCGCGTGGAAAAAGACATGGAAATGATGGAAAAAGCAGGCATGAACACGATCCGTATCGCAGAATCGACCTGGAGCACCATCGAGCCAAAAGACGGTATCTTTGATTTCACACATCTCGATAAAATGCTTGAGGCGGCTGCACGCCACCATATTTCTGTCATTGTCGGGACACCGACCTACGCCATCCCGGCATGGCTGGCAAAAAAATACCCGGACATTCTGGCTTTGACCAATAACGGTCAGAACATTTATGGTGCAAGACAGAATATGGATATCACACACGCAGGCTATCTGTTCCACTGCGAGCGGGTTATCCGCGCAATGATGGAACATATCAAAGATGTTCCGCATATCATCGGGTTTCAGCTGGACAATGAGACCAAAAGCTACGGCACTGCCGGTCCGCGTGTCCAGGCAATGTTTGTCGATTATTTAAAGGAAAAATACCCGGATATCAATGAATTCAATCGCGAGTTCGGGCTGGACTACTGGAGCAACCGCGTCAACACATGGGAAGATTTCCCGGATATCCGTGGCACGATCAATGAAAGCCTTGCCGCTGAATTTGCCAAATTCCAGCGTCTGCTTGTGACCAGATTTTTAGCATGGCAGGCTGCGATCGTTTTCGGATACAAGCGCCCGGATCAGTTCATCACACAGAACTTCGACTTCGACTGGACAGACCATTCCATCGGCTATCAGCCGGAGGTCAACCAGTACGAAGCTGCCAGATGCATGACCGTTGCCGGATGTGACATTTATCATCCTTCCCAGTCACTTCTTACCGGAGAGGAGATCACCTTCTGCGGCAACATCTCGCGCAGCTTAAAGAAAGACAATTATCTTGTTTTAGAGACACAGGCTCAGGGAAATATTGCATGGCTTCCATATCCGGGGCAGCTCAGGCTTCAGGCCTACAGCCACATTGCAAACGGCTCCAACAGTGTCATGTACTGGCACTGGCACTCGATCCACAATGCGGTTGAGAGCTATTGGAAAGGTGTGTTGTCACACGATTTTTCCGAAAATGAGACTTACCGGGAGGCTGCATCCATCGGTGCAGACTGGAAGCGGATCGGCACCCACCTTAAAAACCTGCAAAAGAAAAACCGTGCTGCCATCCTGCTTGACAATGACTCCCTGACCGGACTGCGTCTTTTCCCATTGAAAGACCTCGGCAATTACAGCTATAACACTGTTGCCCGCTGGCTTGGTGATGCTCTGTACCATTTAAATATCGAGTACGACATGATCTCCTCTGCGGAACGTGATTTTTCTTCCTACGAGTGCCTGATCGTGCCTGCACTTTACAGTGCTTCCGAAGATCTGCTCACCTCAATTTCTGATTATGTAAAAAACGGCGGACATCTGATCACGACGTTCCGTTCCGGTTTTTCAGATGAACAGTTAAAAATTTATGCGGATACACAGCCTCACATTTTACAGGAATGTCTTGGTATCCACTATGACCAATATACCTACCCGGTGGATGTTTCGGTAACACTGCCTGATTTTATGGCTCATCCATCCTGCTCCGGTCATGAAAATGCGGCTTCCGATGCCGACTCGTCATGTTCCGATGAATCCTGCACAAACAGCAGCAAATGTCTGCACTGGATGGATCTTGTGACCTGCGATACCGCCACACCGCTCTTTTTCTACGATCACCCGGTCTGGAAAAAATATGCAGCTGCCACAGTCAACCAGTTTGGAAAAGGTTCGGCACTGTATCTCTCCAGCATGTTTGATGGCGCTCTTCTGGAAAAAGTTCTGGTCCATTACTTTGCCTCGCTTCCGGAAACACTTTTAGCACATCCGGAATGCCACTTTCCATTGATCATCCGGGAAGGTGTCAATGATTTTGGAAAACGGGTAAGATTTTACTTCAATTATTCCGGTGAAAAACAGACCGCCATCTGCAAAGGATTTTCCGGCACGGAATTATTGTCCGGCAGAAAAATAATGGAACAGGAAACGTTTTCGCTGGAACCATGGGGCGTGGTGATCGTGGAAGAAAATTAATTTTTCCTTCACATACACAAAATATGCCGCACGAGAAGGTAATTTTTCGTGCGGCATATTTTTTTAGTGACATCTTATGAATTTCATTTAGAAGTGTTTATTTTTTCTGTATGCGGTTCCCATCAGCGCACAGCCAAACAGTAATAATATCACTGCTGCTGCGATCGGTGTGTTATCCGAAGTCTTCGGACTTGCGATCACACTGCCTGTTGTCTGGCTCATATCTGTGTCATTTAAGACGATGACATAATCGGATGCATGTGAGAACTTAAAGTCTACAGTACCATCTTCTTTTACCTGTGCTGCCTGATAATACTCAAACTTACCGGTTGTCTCATTATAGTAATAAAGATTTGCTATTTTTCCACTGTGGTCCGTGCCAACGGAAAGTCTCAATATTCCCTCAAAACCAAATACTCCGTCATAATTTAAGGAAAGCTGGATGGTTTCATTTCCGTCTGCCAGCGCTGTCACTTTCTGTTTTGGAATATCACTTGTTCCCACAACCAGACCAAGATCGATCGGTGCTGTCACATTACCGGTGATATCTTTTCCATTGATGATCCAGCTGGCCTGATCACTCACCTGGAAGGTTACGTTCATATCTTTTCCTTTGATACTCTCGAACACATTTGCTGGAATTTTTGTTGCCTTTAACAGGTTTACACGGATTTTACTTCCGGTTTTTGCCTTATTCACTGCCTCGATCACATTTGCAAAACTCTCCTCCTGCACGGTTACTTCTGCTACAGCCTGTTCTTCCTGTTTTGGAGTTGTCTGGACTGCAGAATTGACCTGACTGGAATTGTTTCCTGATGTCTGCTGATTTCCGTTATGATCCTCTGTTGTTTTTCCATCTGGCTTTTTATCATCTGTTGTATTATCCGGAGCCGGTTCTGTTTTTGTCTCCGCAGTCAAAACAATTGTTCCACCATCTTTTGCTGCCGGAATGGTAACAGAAACGTTCTGGTCAGCAGAAACAGTGTAAGTTTTTCCATCATAAAGGTTTTTAAGAACTGTTCCGGCACTCTCTGCTACCGGGATCACTACTTCTTTCTCTGCCTCTTTCACATTCATTCCTACATATAAAGTGCTATTTCCATAACTTCTGCTGATCACTTCATAGCCATCTGCGTCGGAAACTGCAACTGTGCTTCTGTTTCCTCTTGCAAATACATCGGTATACGCATTGCGGATTGCAAGCATTGTCTTGTAATGGTTGTAAATACTGTTGCTGTCTGCTTTCTGTTTTTCCAGCTCCGTCCAGTCAAAGTCGCGGCGGTTTGTCTGGTATGGCCAGTTGTTGGCTCCACCCTGTCCAATCTCCTCTCCATAATAGAGTACCGGCTGGCCTTTTGCGGTAATCTGGAGTGTTGCTGCCACTTTCATCAGGTTATAAGCTTCTTCTTCGCTGATTTTGCTCTCGTTTACAAGTTTATACTGCAGAGTGTCCTCGTCATGGCTGCTCAAAAAGCTTCCCATGACAGCGGTGTTGTTGATCGCACTGTTTCTCTTCTGCAGTGAATTTTCCACGCTGGAAATTTTTCCTGTTACAAAGTTCTGCGCAAAATCGTTGAAATCAAAATCAAGAAGTGCATCCATCGTTCCGGTTCCCAATTCTCCTGCATTGTTGGCATATCCTGCACCGGAATACTCTCCTATCATTTTAAAATCAGGATTTACTTCGGTCAGGGAATTTTTAAATGCTGCCCATGTCGTTGTCTCTACATGTTTTACAGTATCCACACGATAATAGTCAATGCTGTATTTTGACATCCACTCGGTCTGCCATGTAACAAGCTGGTCTGTCACTGCTTTGTTTTCCGTCACAAAATCAGGCAGATCTGACAATGAATCATATTTATCATCACCGCTGATCGTGTTGCTGGAGTCACGGATCATGGAAATACTGTTTCCATCTGCATCTGTTAAAATACGGTTGAAGTAATCTTCTGTACCGTATCCTGCATGGTTTAATACTACGTCCACCATGATTTTCATTCCCTTGCTGTGGGCAGCATCCAATAATGCTTTGAACTGCTGCTCTGTTCCAAGATGTTTGTTTAACTTTGTGAAATCACTTGCCCAGTAACCATGATAGCCATAGGTAGCGGTATCTGTCTCATTATCATGCTGATCCTCTGTGATATTTTCTACGATCGGAGTGATCCAGATCGTGTTCACACCCAGATCTTTTAAATAATCCAGTTTCTGGTTTAATCCGGCAAAATCTCCACCGTGATAGCTGGAACCGCCTTTTTCTCCAATATTGTAATCGCCCACGCCATATGCGTTATTATTTTCTGCATCTCCGTCAAAGAAACGGTCTGTCACTGCAAAGTAAATCACTGCCTCATCCCAGTCGAAATCTCCGGCACTTTTTTTGCGCTCTGTGACGGTAACATTTGTCGCTGTTGTGTATACATTTCCATAAATATCTTTCACTGTGACCGGAATATTTTTTACGCCTGCTGCAACTGTATTCAGGCAGGAGATTGTTCCTTCCATAAGTTCCGGCTCGATCGCAAACTCTTTTCCCAGTCCCAGCTCACTCAGATCGGCTGTGATCGCAGCAATTTCAGACGTTTCAAGACCTTCTCCGTCTTTTGCAGTCAATTCTACGGATAACACATTGTTGTCATTGTAATCCATTGCATACTGTGATAAAGAAGCCGTTACGCTCATATTGGCTTTTTTGAAATGGCATACGCTGCATTCTTTTCCGCTGTAATCAGCTTTTTCACTGTTAAACGCATCTAATTCCCCGGTGCCGTCTACCACATAATAGTAATAGTAATCACCAGTGGAAACGCCAGTGAGATCGTATCCAAAGCGGTCGTTTGCTGCATCATAAGTCATCGGACAGGTCTGTCCGTTGACAACAACACTGACTTTGCCATCTAAAGAAGCAAGATTGTTTTCTGCTGCCAGCGTATCGTTTCTGTAATAAAAATGGATCGTGTCATTCGCTCCATCCATCTCGTAACCTGCGTTGTATGGCAGTACCTCTGTGATTCCCTCTCCCTGCGTAAACACTGCTTTGACCACTGACTGGTCTGCCGGGATCGTCACATAATGATCTCCGCCGTCTTTGCTCTCCCATTCATCAGCTGCCGTGCTGTGCCTCATACAGAAAGACAATTTAAGATCTGCTTTTGAATCTTTTACCGGTATTTTTGCAACCATTTTGCCATTGATGTCTGCAAATGCTACAGATACATCAGAGCCAAATCCACTGTTCCAGGTGTAAATGTTCCAGCCCTCATAATCCTTTGCCGGTCTGTCGTACTCGATCATGACGTAGCGGGATCTCGGTGCTACCAGCTCTGGAATCTCTGTGTATGCCTGTTTACTATTGGATACAATATAAAGTGTTACATTTTCTGTTCCTGCGCTGTTGCTATAAGAAATCGTGTCCTTCTCCCATTTCCACTCGTCTTTTGATCTTGGGATGATCTGAAGGTCTGTATATGGAAGTTTTATTTCTGCGCGCAGCCACTCATTCCCATCAGAAAGTGTCTCGGTTGCGGTAAAAGGTGTTCCCTCTGTCGCTCCAGCACCATTTTTCTCCCAGATCCATAAGTCAGATGCATTTTCTGACATATGTGTCTTATCAAAATCATAATAATAAATGGTATATGTATATAATTTTTCTGTCACATTGACCACAAAGTCAGAGGTCTGTCCGTTCTCTGCTTTTGCCGTCAGTTCTACGATCTGTCCTGTATAAGATTTTCCGATTATAATGCTATTTCCATTTAATGTAATATCTTTATTTGCAGTTTTTAAACTGTAAGTAACCGGAGCTTCACTGCTTGTTCCGTCTTCAGACCACAATGTCAGTTTTTCTGGAAGTGCTGTCTCAATTCCCTTCATGGCATCTGCTTTTCCGTCAGCCAAGCCCGGAACGATCAACACACTGTTTGTTCCACTTACCCTGTTATTTGCCGGATCTGAAAACGATACATCCCAGGTTTTATTTAATGCAAATTTGTATTCATATTTTCCGGGTGCAATGGTAAATGTTCCAGACCACATACCTGCTGTCTCATCTTTTTTAAGTTCCCAATCAGATGAATCCTGTTTCCAACCATTCATTCCTCCCGGAACCGTAACAGATGCTGCATCCCCTGTTTTTTCAACCGGGACACGGAAAGTTACCTCGCGTCCATTTACCTCCGGGCTTACATATCCTGCTTCTTTGTATTCGATCAGAGTTTCGGATTTGTCAGCATCTTTGTACCATTTCATGCCACCCTTTCCATCTCTTAAATAATAGATGGAGGTGTCTGTGGTGATGGCATTGATGGCTTTCACTTCTTCGCTCTGACCATCAAACTGTGTCTCTGCTCCTGTGTCAGCATCTACCAACTGAAAACCTGATATTGTTGTTCCGGTTAATGTAACAGTATAAATATTTTCAGCTTCTGAAACAGCCAGCTTTGGTTTGTCCTGATTTCCCCACGCAGCAATAGACGCATCCCCAGCTCCTTGATTGTCCAATACAAAATCGCCGCCCCATAGATTGATAACAGGCGTTTTCCAATTTTCTGGTTTTTCAAAATAAATTATAACTTTATGTGCAGCTGCTTTTTCTTTCTCTGGTAACACCTGATTTTTATCTTTGTCTAAGTACCATGACATTCCATTATCATTCTTTAAAAGATAAAATGATGTATCTGATGTTGCCGAATTAATTGCATCAATAATGGCACAGTTTTCAAATTTCTTTTCTGCCGGGTTTCCTACACCAGTTCCACCGTTTACAATCTGAAAGCCACTGATGCTGTTCGTCCGGATATCAATATAATAATAACCTGTTGATTCATCTTTCAACATAGCAGGTCTTGATTGACTCGTCCAGACTTCCACCTTTTCTGCATCCCCATTGTCTACTTCAACATCGGATTCATTCCAATAGTTAAATGCCGGGATATTCCAATCATCCGGTTTTTCAAAATACAACCTCACAGTTGGATTCTCCGCTGCCTGAACCGTACTGTTTCCGCCGCCAAGCGCCGGAACCATTGTTACTACCATTGCAAGCACTAGCAGAAAACATAGTACTCTGCTTGCAATGCTTTGCCTCTTTTGAAAGCTTTTCATTAACTTTCTCATTCTTCCTTCTCCTTTTTCTCCCCTACTTGCATGTGATTCTATAACAATCCCCCTCTTCACATGTTTTCGTTTTTTTTCGCATTTCTATTGTATTCTAAAATATTGTATTATTCTATACGTAATAAATCCCGAAATCTCGTCCAAATTTTTGTGGATTTTAACCAATTAGAGTGCAAAATTGCACATTTTTCAATTTTCAGGCAAAAAAATAGAACCAGAATTCAAAGTTTTCTCTGAATTCTGGTTCTGTTTTTTCGAAAATATTATTTTCTACTGTGCCACAGTTCCATCCGTCGCCTGCGCTGCCGGATCTGCAGTGATATCTGTGCCTCCCGCCGGCGCTGTTTGGTCTGCCGCAGGCTGCTGTGCAGCCGCTGCAGCGCCACTCTTTAAGGCTGCCAGTGCTGCCTCATCATCCACAAGTGTCTGATAATTGGTAACATAACTCTTTGCTGTATCCGATAACGCATCGTATGCTGTTCTTGCTGCCACGATAACAGGTTCGCTTTCTAATGTAACAGTTCCGATACTGTTGATCGTATTGACAACCGCAGCTGCCTCTTTCTGTTTCACACTGTCACTTTCCGTTCCCGGAAGATTATAAACCAATACGCAGTAACCCTTGTCGATCGTCTCATATATCTTCTTTGCTGCCGCATATGGAAGATTGATACATCCATGGGAACCTCTTGTCTTATAAATGTCTCCACCAAATGCTTTTCTGGATGTCAGATCATGCATTCCGATATCTCCGTTAAATGGCATCCAATATGTAACAGGAGTTTCATAATCCGGTCCACGTAAAACAGCATTCAATGTTTTATAGGTAAGCATAAATGCTCCGCCTGGTGTTGCGTGCCCTTTTGCCACGTTTCCGGATACAAAATCAGACTCTGTCACAAGCACACCATCTTTATAAAGGAACAAATGCTGTGCAGTAAGGTTAATCTCCACATAGGAATTACCGTAATCATTTTCGCCATGGCTGTTCGCAGTCTGGGAATAAACCGGTTCACGTTCCACTTTTTTTCCGGCTTTCAGATCATCTAAAATCTGTGCCACTTCCTCGGAATTGTTGATTTTCCATCCATAAGGTCCATTGGAGATCGTCACAGTGGAACCATAAGATGTTTTCAACTCTTTCGGTTTATAACAGGTATTATATTTACTTGCAAGCTCCTTTACAAAGGAAAGAACACCTTCCTCGTCCACCACAAGATTTAAATCATCGTCCACGGAAAGCCACTCGGAAATACGCTCCCCATCCAGCACTTCTTTTGCAACGTCAAAATCATAAGTGATCGTAGTTCCCACATAGCTGTTCATCTCATCAATGACTGCCAGCAATTTTTCATTGTCATCTTCGACCTCCGGCTTCACATAACATTCTGCCTCATCCAGATCAAGTTCATCTGCGAGAACTAAAATGGAATCCTCCACCGCTTTTTTGAAGGCATTTTTATCAATGGTCGTACCGTAATCTGCCGGAACTAAAGAATAGCCATCTGCCGTATACGCTGAAACTGTTGCATCCACCGGTTCGCGCTGTGCGCCAGCCTGCATACAGTTTAACGCCTGAAGTTCGCTGTCCAGTGCATCCTCATCAAATGTCACAACCTTAGCCAGCTCCAGATTCTCATGTTTAAACAGTGTGACCACCCATGCAAAACCATTCTGTCCATTCAATAATTCTTCCACTTCGCCATTGAACACCGGTGCAATTTGAATAGCATCTCCTGCAATGCTTTCCTGTCCCTCCTCACGTTCCACGAGATTCAGCACATAGCTGTCAATCTCCTCTGTGATGAGCTGCTCCATCTTTTCTACCGACTTACCACCGGCTTTTATTCCATCGATGGTCGTACCAAAGCAGAAATGGCTCTGGAAAAAGATTCCAAATCCAACATAAACAACAGCCACACATGCCACGACAATTCCAATCGTCATAAAAATCTTCTTTTTGTCTCTGGATTTTACTGCCGTATTTGCCTGTGTCAGATCCTTTTTTTCTTTTTTCATAATTTTTCCTCTCACTCTTTTGTAGCTTATTCAAAAAGACGTATCAATATGCGCCTATTTTCAGCAAAACCATACTCTATTATAGGTAGAAAAAGGGCTTTGTCAACAATTTGCGGCAATCGTAATATTTGCGTAATGAATTTGTTTTAATTCGTAACAATGATGGTAAAATTTTTCTTCTGAAATTGTTTGTAAGGTTGCACAAAAACCAGACATTTACCTTAAGAAATCTTTAAATATTCAATAATCTTTCTTAAAAAAAGAGAAAGGGAATTGTTTCCTAAAAATCACTATGCTATAATCGCACAATGTAAGGAAAAAGAATTTATTTTTTATAAAAATGTGTTAGGAAGGTGATATTTTGAAGACAGATATGAAAAGCAGACTCAATGCTTTTATCGAGAAAAACAGACATGGTTTTTTGCTTCTTTATTTTTGTATCTATTTTCCATGGTTTCATCATCTGGAACGAACTGTGACCACACATTTTCATGTGATCCATACCGCATTGGATGACATGATCCCATTCTGTGAATACTTTATTGTTCCTTATCTTTTATGGTTTGGATATGTCGCATGGGCAGTCGGATATTTTTATCTCAAAAATAAAGATGAATATTTTAAACTCTGTGCAATGCTTTTTACCGGAATGACCGTTTTCCTTGTGATCTCAACGATCTATCCGAATGGTCACTATCTGAGACCAGCTTATTTTGAACATAATAATATTTTTATCCAGATGGTAAAATGGCTGTATGCAACGGATACACCGACAAACCTGTTTCCAAGCGTACATGTCTTTAACTCCATCGCCGTGAATATTGCCGTATGGCACAGTGACAATTTCAAAAAGAACAAAGCTGTACGCTATGGTTCCGCTGTTTTGATGGTACTCATTATCTTATCCACAATGTTTTTGAAACAGCACTCCGTTTTCGACGTTGTCACCGGTATGGTACTTGCCGTATTTATGTACTCCGTTGTATACACAACCAACTGGGCTGCTGTCACCGTTGCAAAACCGGTGCGCAAGCCAGGACAGATCTAACTATGTTTTTACCACAATTTCAGTAGCTGGATTCCTGTTTTCATAACTTTATACTTCACATCCTCAAGTTCTGCTGCGGCATTTTTCAGCTCCTTGCGGATTTCAATATGCTGCGGGCAATGCGTCTCACACTTTCCACAGGAAATACACTGGGATGCACTGCTCGTATCTTTTCGAAATGCAGTACACTGCAGGTAATCTCTTCTTCCCGATTTTTTTCCTTCGGAATACATCGCATTATAACAGCGGAATGTACCCGGAATATCCACTCCTTTTGGGCATGGCATGCAGTAACCACATCCTGTACATCCCACTTTTACATTTTTCTTAATCTCATCTTTTACCTTTTCGATCAGCTCCTGATCGGATTGTGTGAGACATCCCACCAGTGACTCGCTGGCAGTTTTTACATTCTGTTCCACCATCTCCATGGAATTCATGCCGGAGAGCACACAGGTCACTTCCGGCTGGTCGTAAAGCCATTTCAACGCAACTTCTGCCGGAGTGCGATGTTTTTCATCCCTGCGGAATAACTCTTTCGCAGATTCCGGGAGAAGGTTCACCAGACGTCCGCCACGAAGCGGCTCCATGATAATAACCGGAAGTCCTTTCCGGTTTGCATAGCGCAGTCCTTCCACACCAGCCTGAGAATGTTCATCCATATAATTGTACTGGATCTGACAGAAATCCCAGTCGTAAGCATCTACTAACTGACAGAACATCGCGGAATTACCGTGATAGGAAAATCCGATCTGCCGAATCTGCCCGGACGCTTTCTTCTCCCTGATCCACTCTTCCATCCCCAGTTTTTTCAATTTCTCCCAGGTTGGAATGTCCGTCAGCATATGCATAAGATAGTAATCAATGTAACCGGTCTGCAGGCGGCGCAGTTCCTCCTGAAACATTTTTTCCACGCCATCGATCGACTTGATCAGATAATGCGGAAGCTTTGTGGCAAGATTGATTTTCTCCCTGCAATGATTCCGGTGTAAAATTTCTCCCACTGCCACTTCATTTCCGGCATACACGTAGGCAGTGTCAAAATAATTGACCCCCGCCTCAATTGCCGCCATCACTTCTTTTTCTGCTTTGTCAAGGTCTGCGCTGTTCCCCTTTTTCGTAAAACGCATACAGCCGTAGCCAAGCGCAGAAATATCGTTTCCATATTTATCTTTCCGATATTGCATGCTGCTATCTCCTCTCGGTGTTTAATGCCTCCAGTTCTTCCATCCAGATCCGTGCAGACGCATCCGAAGGCATACGCAGATCTCCACGCGGAGAGACAGCAACGCTTCCGACTTTTGGTCCATCCGGCAGGCAGGAACGTTTGAACTGCTGTGCAAAAAATCTGCGGTAAAAAGTTTTTAACCATTTCAAAATGGTTTCATCATCATAAGTTCCCACAAAAGCAACTTTCGCCAGACGGTAAATCTTTGCCGGAGCATAGCCAAGACGAAGCATATGATACAGATAAAAATCATGCAATTCGTATGGTCCGACCAGATCTTCCGTCTTCTGGGAAATCTTCCCATCCTCCGGCGGTAAAAGTTCCGGTGAAACCGGTGTATCCAAAACATCGAGAAGAACCGCTTCTAACGCTTCATCGCCACAGGTATCTGCGTAATACCGGACAAGATGGCGGACCAGTGTCTTTGGCACAGACGCATTCACCGCATACATGGACATATGATCTCCGTTGTAAGTCGCCCAGCCGAGTGCCAGCTCCGACAGATCGCCTGTGCCGATGACCATACCACCGGTCTTATTTGCAATGTCCATAAGAATCTGGGTTCTCTCACGTGCCTGTCCATTCTCGTAAGTCACATCATGCACTTTCGGATCCTGTCCGATATCCCGGAAATGGATATTGACCGCATCCTTGATACTGACTTCCATAAAATCCGCATTGAGACATTTGATGAGGCTCACCGCATTATCGTAAGTACGATCCGTTGTTCCGAATCCCGGCATTGTTATACCCAGAATATCTTTGCGGGATAATCCCAATTTATCGAATGTCTTGACGCACACCAATAAGGCGAGTGTTGAGTCAAGTCCTCCGGAAATACCTATTACGGCTGTTTTTGCTCCGGTATGTAGCAGACGTTGTGCCAGTCCGGCTATTTGAATCGAGAAGATCTCTTCACAGCGACTGTTGAGTTCGTTTCCTTGCGGAACAAAAGGATGTGGATTGAATGTACGGGTCAGGTTCAGATCTTTACTGTTGACAAACTCTGTAGAAATTCTGACAGCCTCTTTGCCCGGACAATTAGCCTTGTTGGCAGCAAAAGTTGTGTTGACCCGACGCTCTGCACGGATACATTCCACATCAATTTCATTGATAATCAACTGTTCCTCCATGCAGAAACGTTCACTTCGTGCCAGTAGATATCCGTTTTCGTAAATAAGTCCGTTTCCGGCAAAAACAACATCTGTTGTCGATTCACCGAAGCCACTCGACGAAAAAACATAACCGGAGATGCAGCGTGCAGATTGCTGGCTGATCAGAGAGCAAAGATAATTGTGTTTACCAATACCTTCGTCATCGGCGGAAAGGTTAAAGATGATTTCAGCCCCTTGCAGTGCGAGTGAGGAACTGGGCGGAACGGTAGCCCAAAGGTCCTCACAGATTTCTATGCCGAAAGTTGTTTCCGCAGTTTCGAACAACAGATTGTTGCCCATCGGGACAATCTGTCCGCAAAGCCGCACACTGTTTTCCGAGACTTGTAGGGCGGATGTAAACCAACGTTGCTCGTAGAACTCTTTATAATTAGGCAGGTAAGTTTTGGGCACTACTCCCAGTATTTTGCCTTTCTGGATAACTACTGCAGCATTAATTACTGTGGAGTTGACTACTACCGGCATGCCCAGTATGGAAATGATGTCCAGTTGGCGGGTACTGTTTAGAATCTGTATCAAAGCCATTTCTGCCTGTTCAAGCAAAAGTTGCTGGGCGAACAAGTCTCCACAAGTATATCCGGTAATGCACATTTCGGGAAAAGTGAGAATCTGTACTCCTTTACCTTCGGCTATGGTAATAAGACCCTCCAATCTTTCAGAATTAAATTTGCAATCTGCTACTTTTACGCGGGGAACGGCCGCCGCAACTTTTACGAATCCGTAGTTCATTTTCTATTAGAGTTTATCATTTCTTGTTGCAAAAGTAGACATTTTAATCGAATCTTTGTATTTTTGTCAAAATTGAATTGATACATTATATTATTAAATCGCACAAAAACATGAAGAAGATGCTTATGGCTGCCGGAATGGCTGCCGTGATGACTGCTTGCGGCACAGCCGGACAGAAAGCAGCCACCGATGCCGGAAACCCTTTTCTGGCAGAGTATTCAACTCCTTTCGGTGTTCCACCGTTCGACCTGATTAAAGTAGAGCATTACAAAGAAGCTTTCCTGAAAGGAATGGAAGAACAGAAAAAAGAAATAGATGCTATTGTCAATCAGCGTTCGGTTCCCGATTTCGATAATACCATCGCTGCATTCGATCAGAGTGGAGAGTTGTTAAATAAGGTGAGTACTGTGTTTAGTGGTCTGAACAGTTGTAACACGAACGATGAAATGCAGGCTTTTAATAAAGAGATTACTCCGTTGCTTTCGGCACATCGGGACGATATTAGTCTGAATCCGGCTCTTTTTGCCCGTGTGAAAGAAGTTTATGAACGTCGGGAGAAACTGGGATTGGATAAGGAGCAGAATAAGTTACTGGAAGAAACTTACAAGAAGTTTGTTCGTGGAGGTGCCAATCTTGATTCTGTGGATCAGGCGAAGTTGCGTCAACTCAATAGTGAGATTTCGATGTTGCAATTGACTTTTGGACAGAATCTGCTGAAAGAAACCAACGCTTTTGAGTTGGTGATTGATAAGAAGGAAGATCTCGCCGGATTACCCGAAAGTCTTGTGGCATCCGCAGCCGAAGCGGCTAAAGGGGCAGGTATGGAAGAGAAGTGGCTTTTCACTTTGCACAATCCGAGTGTAATGCCCTTCTTGCAATATGCAGATAATCGCGAGTTGCGTGAGAAAATCTTTAAAGGATACATCAATCGCGGCAACAATGGCAATGAGGCCGATAATAATGAAATCGTGAAAAAATTGGTTGCTTTGCGTCTGGAGAAAGCCAAATTGATGGGATATGCCGATTATGCTTCTTATATTTTGGAAGACCGCATGGCAAAGAACGAGGAAAATGTATATCGTTTACTGAATCAGATCTGGACTCCTGCAGTGGCGAAAGCCAAGGAGGAATTGTCTGATATTCAGTCTGAAATAAAGAAGGAAGGCGCTAACTTTACCCCCGAAGGATGGGATTGGCGCTATTATTTTGAGAAAGCGAAGAAAGCCAAGTTCAGTTTAGACGAGAATGAAGTGCGTCCTTATCTTGAATTGAATAATGTGCGTGAAGGTGCTTTCTATGTAGCTAACAGACTTTATGGCATTACTTTCACCGAAATTAAAGACATTCCGAAACCGCATGAAGAGGCACAGGCTTTTGAGTGTAAAGATAAAGACGGAACCCATCTTGGTGTGCTGTATATGGACTTTTTCCCTCGTAATAGTAAGCGGGGAGGCGCATGGTGCGGAACTTATCGTTCTCAAACCTATCGTGACGGTAAACGTTTGGCGCCGGTAGTTACGATTGTGTGTAACTTTACCAAGCCTTCTTCGGGACAGCCTGCCCTGCTTAGTGCCGATGAGGCCGGTACTTTATTCCATGAATTTGGTCATGCACTCCACAATTTGTTTAAAGATGTACACTTTCATGCCGTATCCGGTGTACCGCGTGATTTTGTGGAATTACCTTCTCAGGTTATGGAGCATTGGGTATTCGAACCGGAGGTGCTGAAAATATATGCCAAACATTATCGGACCGGTGAAGTGATTCCTGCTGCATTGATTGAGAAACTCGATAAGAGTGGAAAGTATGGCCAGGGGTTTGCCACAACCGAATATCTTGCCGCTTCTCTGCTTGATATGGATTACCATGTACTGAAAGAGATTCCCCGGAATATGGATGTCACTGAATTTGAGGCTGCTGTGCTGAAAGAGCGTGGCTTGCTAAGTCAGATACCTCCTCGTTATCGTACTACATACTTCAATCACATCATGAACAGCGGCTATACGGCTGGTTATTACAGTTATATTTGGGCCGAAGTGTTAGATAGCGATGCTTTTGAAGCATATAAGGAAACCGGTGATCTGTTTAATCAGGAAGTGGCTTCCCGTTTCCGTCGTTATATTCTCACTCCCGGAGGCATCGACGATGCGATGGATATGTATAAGAACTTTCGGGGTAAAGAACCGGGCATAGAACCTTTGTTGAGGAACAGGGGACTATAGATCGGCTTGTATAGGGCTTTGGCACTATGTTGTTGGGTGAGAGGCTAGCTCTTTTTTTATTTTTTGCTAAAAATAAATGCGGAAAATATAAAAAATATAAATAGTAGTTAGTATATTTGTGGCAGTTTATAGGAATAAACACAAAATACCAACAATTATTAACTATTAAAAGATTTGAAAGATGAAAGAGTACATTGATGTTTTAAAGAAGTGGAAAGATTTCGACGGTAGAGCCAGAAGACGTGAATACTGGATGTTTGTTTTGTTCATGGCTATTTTTGCTATTGTCGCAAGTATTATTGATGCTATTTTGGGTACGATTTGCGTATTTGTAGGTATTTATTATTTGGCTATGCTTCTGCCTATGATTGCTGTTAGTATACGTCGTATGCATGATATCGGTAAAAGCGGATGGTGGTTGTTTATCACTTTCGTACCGGTGATCGGCAGCCTTTGGTATCTCTTCCTGACTATTCAGGACGGACAGCCGGGTAGCAACCAATACGGTGAAAACCCTAAAGGAATTTAATACGTACATATTATTGTCATAAGAAACGGCATACGAAAGCAATTTTGTATGCCGTTTTTCTGTTTAATCAAAAAAATATTCGTATTTTGTTTGCGAAAATAAAAGAACTCTTTATCTTTGCATCGGATTTAAAATTGTAATAAATACAATTTTGGAAAGGAGGAAGAAAATGGAATCATACAACCGATTACTAGAGCACAACATCAAACCGTCCATGCAGCGAATTGCTATCATGAACTATTTGATGGAACATAAGACACACCCATCGGCTGATGAAATATATACGGAGTTATCTCCCTCTATGCCAACACTTTCAAAGACTACAGTCTATAATACCTTGAGGCTGTTTTCTGAGCAGGGAGCGGCACAAATGCTTACTATTGACGAGCGGAACACCAATTTTGATGCGGACACTTCACAACATGCCCATTTTCTGTGCAAACGTTGCGGGCGTATTTATGATTTGAAATGCCAGCTTGAGATGAAACAAGTGGAAGGCCTTCAAATGGATGGACATGAAGTAAGCGAAGTGCACTATTATTATAAAGGTGTTTGTAAGAAATGTTTAAATAATATACGTATTGACTAATTAATTTAAAATTAAGACGAAATGAAAAAGTTTAGATGTACTGTCTGCGGTTATGTTTATGAAGGTGACGCAGCTCCTGAGAAATGTCCTTTGTGTAAAGCTCCTGCAAGCAAATTCGTAGAAGTTGTTGAAGAAGAAGGTGGTGCACTCACTTTTGTTGACGAACACGTAATCGGTGTAGCTAAAGGTTGTGACGAGGAAATGATTAAAGACCTGAACAATCACTTCATGGGCGAATGTACTGAAGTTGGTATGTATTTGGCTATGAGCCGTCAGGCCGATCGCGAAGGCTATCCTGAAGTAGCTGAAGCTTTCAAACGTTATGCTTGGGAAGAAGCAGAACATGCTTCTAAGTTTGCTGAACTGTTGGGTGATTGCGTATGGGATACTAAAACAAACCTTGAAAAGAGAATGAATGCTGAAGCCGGTGCTTGCGAAGACAAAAAACGTATCGCTACACGTGCTAAAGCTTTGAATCTGGATGCTATCCACGATACCGTACACGAAATGTGTAAAGACGAAGCTCGTCATGGTAAAGGTTTCGAAGGACTTTATAACCGCTATTTCGGTAAGAAATAATCTACGTAAATGATTTATAGAGAAAGGCTTGTGTCCGGTTTGGGATACAGGCCTTTTTTGTTAAATTTTCTTTTGAAATAAAGATGTTGACTGATGATTCTTTTATATTTGTGCTTTACTAAAAAAGATACATGATTATGAAAAAATTACAGTTTTTAGTGTGTTTCCTGCTTTTGTCGGTGGCAAGTTATGCTGCCGAGCGGACGATTCAGTTACCTAAGCCCGACATGAATCGTGCCGGACTGCTAATGAAAGCGTTATCCGAACGTCATTCTACTCGTGAATATGCTTCGAAGGCTTTGAGTAATACCGATTTATCCGATTTACTCTGGGCTGCCAATGGCATTAACCGGTCATCTGAAGGCAAACGTACAGCTCCGTCAGCCATGAATCGTCAGGATATCGACATATATGTGGTGCTTCCGCAAGGAACTTACCTGTATGATGCTAAAGGGCATAAGCTCAATCTGATTTCTGAGGGAGATCACCGTTCTGCGGTTGCTGGCGGTCAGGCCTTTGTCAACAATGCGCCGGTATCGTTGGTGCTGGTCAGTGATCTGTCTAAGCTGGGTGATGCGAAGAGTAATCATGTTCAATTGATGGGAGCTATGGATGCAGGGATTGTTTCGCAAAACATCTCGTTGTTCTGTTCGGCTGCACGTCTGGCCACAGTCCCGCGTGCATCGATGGATCTGGTACGGCTCAAAACTGCTTTGAAATTAAAGGATACTCAAATGCCGATGATGAATCATCCGGTTGGATATTTTAAATGATGTGTCTTGGCAGATGTTCTGCCAATCTCGTTAACAGTGTTAATTTATCAGGAGATACTTGATTTTCTTAGTGCCAAAAGACTTGATCTTTGCTACCAAATAACTAATGTTTTGCAGTTAAAAGACCAACTTTAACACTATGTTAATTCTAAGCTTTTAATAGCAAAGTATAAAAGAAACAAACTGGTGAATATTAGATGGTTGGGTAAACACATCAGATAGGCAAAGCTTTTATGTCCCGATCTTAGATGTAGGGAATAATTGTTTTATTGATAACTTGATATTCGTTCGGAGAGAAGATAGTGAAGACGGCAGCATATAAAAAGGGCATGGTTCCGTTGAGAAAACCATGCCTTTTTTATTATTGAATTTATTCAGTCCTATTTCTGTTTCAACAGGAACTCGTCGATTGCTTTTTTATAAGTGGCTTTATCTGCTGCTCCACGAAACAGTTGGGGGTCGCCCTCCATTGGGATAAATACAAAGAGGGGAATACTTGTTGCATTGAATAGTGCAGCCAGTTCCTTTTCTTTATCCACGTTCACCTTATATATTACGATTTTTCCGTCATATTCTTTAGCAAGCGATTTCATAATCGGGGCTGTCATGCGGCAGGGACCACACCAATCTGCATACAGGTCGATAATGGCAGGTTTATCACCTTTATATTTCCACTCTTTTGAATTCTGGTAATCAAAGACATCGTTGATAAACATCTCTTTATTCATCACGATAACCTCACCGCTCTTTGCCTCTTTTTTGTTTTGATCTGCTTTGACTCCATCGTTTACAGCAAACATAATGGTGCTGATCATGGCCAAAGCTACTAATGATAATACTTTCTTCATTCTTTGTTTTTATGTGTATTGTTCAATAACTCCTTTCAGTTCGCTGGCTTGAATCATACCGGAATGGCGCCAGACAGCTTCTCCCTTTTTGAAAAGGATAAAAGTCGGCACAGCCTGAATTCTGTATTTTACAGCTAGTTCTTCGTGTGTGTCCACATCGATTTTTACAATACGGGCTTTCTCGCCTACCTGCTGTTTCAGATCCTCAAGAATCGGTTTCATTGCTTTACAGGGGCC
>ERZ772876.1491-NODE-1491-length-23588-cov-3.806952_pt1 | contig 23588 bp, 38 predicted proteins | sample MGYA00580584_ERZ772876 | MGnify/ENA primary metagenome ERZ772876 (study PRJEB29015, sample SAMEA2737728) | human gut metagenome | biome: human gut; feature: human-associated habitat; material: faeces | place: China | collected 2012 ... | reverse complement strand
AGGCCAAGGGGCGGGGGCTGGTAGCAAAACGAAAGGGAGTGAGCGCATGGCTGGCGGAGCGCCAAGGAAATGGAAAAGCGTAAAGGCAATGCAGGAAGCCATTGACGCTTACTTTGAGAGCTGCAAAGGGACACCGCTTATGATTGACGGCGATGTTGCCACAGATAAATACGGAAGGCCGATTATTTTAGATGAAAAGCCGCCGACGGTAACAGGACTGGCGCTGTCGCTTGGGTTCACAGGGCGGCAGGCGCTGATTGATTATCAGGCAAGGCCAGAGTTTGCGGACACGGTTACGCGCGCGAAGTCCCGCTGCGAGGAATACGCCGAATCTCGGCTCTACGACAAAGACGGTGCGAACGGCGCGAAATTCTCGCTTGGCTGCAATTTTGGTTGGAATTCCGAGAACGAAAAAAACGGAGACCCTGCGGCGTTGGCAGCTTTGATCACTGCGTTAAAGGGCGAGAACAATGCAAATTAAAACGCTATCCGCAAAGCAGCGCAAAATAATGGAGTTTATCAGCTCCGATGATATGGCGCTGATTTGTGACGGCTCCGTCCGTTCCGGAAAGACGACGGTCATGTCGATGGCGTTTGTGCTGTGGGCGATGCAGAACTACGACCGCACAAATTTCGCCATTTGCGGGAAAACGGTACAGGCAGCGGAGCGGAACATCCTGAAACCGTTGATGGAGGTCGACGGATTGGGCGCGGCGCTATCCATGCATTACAAGGTTTCCACGAGGATTTTAACCGTTCGGTGTGGAGATAGAACGAATTGGTTTTACCTGTTCGGGGGTAAGGATGAAAGCTCGTATATGCTCATCCAAGGCATCACGCTTGCTGGCGTTCTATTCGATGAAGTGGCACTTATGCCGCGTTCGTTCGTAGAGCAAGCGCTTTCCCGTGCGATTTCGTTTGAGCATCCGAAGTATTTTTTTAACTGCAACCCAGAATCACCGCAGCATTGGTTTTACAAAGAGTGGATTGAGAGCCAGCGGGAACACACGCAGCACATTCACTTTTTGCTGGAAGACAATCCGATTCTAACACCGCAGATGATCGAGCGGACAAAGGCGATGTATAGCGGCGTGTTTTACGACCGCTATATTCGCGGCTTGTGGGTGGTGGCCGAGGGCCTGATCTATCCCATGTTTGGCGAGAGCTGCATTGTGGACGAGCTGCCGGAAAAGGGCGAATATTATGTGTCCTGCGACTACGGCACGCTTAACCCGTTTTCCGCTGGGCTGTGGCGCTGGGACGGCAAGACGGCTACGCGCATCCGCGAGTATTACTATTCCGGGCGTGAGAGCCAGAAGAACAAGACGGACGAGGAATATGCCGACGAAATTGAAAAGCTCATCGGCGAGGCGAACGTCAAAAGCATCATCGTTGACCCGTCTGCTGCTTCATTCATCGAGGTTTTACGTCGGCGCGGCTATATAGTCCGCAAGGCAAACAACGACGTGACAAACGGAATTATGACTACGGCGCGGTTTTTGCAGGATGGCATTCTCAAGGTGCACCGCAGCTGCAAAGACTGTATCCGAGAATTCGGGCTTTATCGGTGGGACGAAAAATCCACCGATGACAGACCAATCAAGGAAAACGACCACGCAATGGACGAAACGCGGTATTTCGCTTATACGGTCCTGAAGAACAAGGCGTATCGGCGCGAGTATACACCACTTTGGAACGGATAGGACGGTGAGCGGCTATCAAAACATATAACGATCTTGTGGCGGTGGGCGAGGACGAAAAGGCGCGGATGGAGTTTATCCGCAGCGCGATCAACGAGCACCGCGAATCCCACGCATATAAGACGGCGGCGGATGCTGAGGAATATTACAACGGCCTGAATCCGACAATCAACCGTTATGAAAAGATCATCTACGATATGCAGGGGCGTAGCCACACGGATATGTGGACGGCAAACCATAAGCTGGCCAGCCGATTCTTCGGTCTGGCGGTGGATCAGGAGGTTTCGTATCTGCTGGGAAACGGCGTGACCTTTGCCGAGAAGGAAACACCCAACAAGCTGTGCCCGGACTTCGACCAGGAGGTCATGGATGCAGCGCGTGAAGCGAAAATCGCAGGCGTGTCCTTCGGTTTCTGGGATTTGACGCATTTGCGGGTGTTCTCCCTGCTTGAGTTCGTCCCCCTCTATGATGAAGAGGACGGTGCAATGAAAGCCGGTATCCGGTTTTGGCAGGTGGCACAGAATAAGCCGTTGAGAGCGACGCTGTATGAGATTGACGGCTTTACCGAGTATTTCCAGCCCAGCGACGAGGATATGGCCGTCATGCAACCGAAGCGCAGCTATAAGCTGATCGAGCGCAAGGCGGAGGTCGGCGCAACTGAAATCTACGACGGCGGGAACTATCCGAGTTTCCCCATCGTCCCGCTGAAAAACAATAAGCGGTGTCTCTCCGAGATCATCGGCAAGCGCAACACCATTGACGCGCTGGATCTGGCGTCCTCTAACATGGTCAACAACGTGGACGAGGGCAATCTGATCTATTGGGTGCTTTCCAATTGTAACGGCATGAACGATCTGGATGACGCGAAATTTGTGGAGCGATTGAAAACCACGCATGTCGCCCACGCCAACGGCGACGATGGCGCAAAGGTGGAGAGCAAGACCATCGAGGCTCCGTTTGAGGGAACCAGCAGCACCATTGATATGCTGAAAAAGAAACTCTATGAAGATTTCCAGTGCTTTGACGCTGCGGCGGTATCTGCAGGGAACCAGACGGCGACCGCGATCAAGGCCAGTTATGTGCCGCTGGATTTGAAAACGGATAAGTTTGAATCCGAGGTCACGAGGTTTATTGTGGAAATCCTGCGTCTGGCGGGCATTGAGGACAAGCCGAGTTATATGCGCAATCAGATCATCAACAAGAGCGAGGAAACGCAGAACATCCTTCTGGGCGCGGCGTATTACGATGACGAGTACATCACAAAGAAGCTGTTGACGATCAACGGTGACATTGACCAGTACGAGGACATGGCAAAGCGGAAGGAGGCAGAGGAAATCGACCGCAGTTTTACGAATGAAAAAGGAATGTTTGAAACGGAGGTAGAGTGATGGGCGGCAGAGGCGGAGCAGGTGGCGGCATTGGAGCCGGAGAATCTGGGCGTGGGCACGGTATGAGCCTTGCGCGGTTTTTGTCACAGCAAGATATTAACCGAGCAAACGCTGCGTCTGTCACTGATATGGGCGATATTATCAGGCGCACATTCGAGCGCAACGCTGCTGAAATCAATGGGCTTGAGCTGTCGGACGCTGAAAAGAAAGACGCGGTAAAGCAGATGGCAACTCTCACAACAACGGCGCTCAAAACGGCGGCAGGAGCAGTCAATCCTTATGCAAGCGGGCCTGCGCACCTGACAACGGCGCAAAAAACAGGAAGCGCCGCAGACAGAGCTGCAAGAGTGCGCGGTGAAATAGATAGCTACATGCGGAAATTGCGTGACCAGTCCAGTAAAAACCGCAAAGCAGCAGAAAACAAGGCGTTTTCCAATGCCTTTGCAACAGCGCAAAAGTCCGGCGCGTTGGAGGTTACGGTAAACGGCAAGAAATACCGCAGAGCTAACAAGCGCAGCGGTACATGGCGTCCGGTATGATTAACTTTGAAAATCTTGACAAGTTTACATTCCCCGGCGTTGGGAAGTACGACATTCCGCAGATTGAGCCGGTCAAGGCGTATCCGCAGGGCGAGTTTATCCCGGTAAATTACCATTACACTGCAAAAGACCCAGCGAACAAAATCGTACATTTCTTCGTGGACGATTACCAGTTCATCCGACATTGGAACACGCCTGACAAGTATTTCCCCAAGCTGTCCGAGTTTGCGGCGGTATGCGCACCGGATTTTTCGACTTACACAGATATGCCGCTTGCAATGCAGATATACAACCATTATCGCAAGCACTGGTTGGCGGCGTACTGGCAGTTGCACGGAATGACGGTCTATCCAACGATCTCATGGAGCGACGAGAACAGTTACGATTGGTGCTTTGACGGTGAGCCAGTCGGCGGTGTTGTGGCGGTTAGTTCGGTAGGCACACAGCAGAACAAGGAAAGCAAGCGGCTGTTTCTGCGCGGTTATGAGGAAATGATGAAACGGCTATCGCCGGAATGGGTGATATTCTACGGAAAAGCGCCGGAAGAATGCGACTGGAATGTTATTAGGGTGCAGCCGCACTACGACGAGATTGTGGAACGGAGGCAGAAATGCCAAACGAAGACCTCGGTCACAAGCTGACAGACAAGGAGCTTGCGAAGCTGGAACGGCGCATTGCGAAGCTATACCGCGAAGCCGGAAAGGAATTGCAGGCTACCATCGACGCATATTTTGAGCAATTCAAAAAGCGCGACGAGGAAATGAAGGCGCTGATCGGCACCGTGCAGAACGGTAAGGAGTGGACGGACGCCGACTACAAGCAATGGCGGCTCAATCAGATCGGGCGTGGGGAGCGCTATCAGGCCATGCGGGACAAGGTTGCGCACCGTGTCACGGATGCAAACGTCGTGGCAGTGTCCTACACTAACGATGCTACGCCTGGTATTTACTCCCTTAACCGCAACTATGCGGCGTACACTATCGAGAGTGTGGCTGGGGACGTGGGCTTTGACTTGTGGGACGAGCAGACGGTGAAACGCCTGGTCGTGGAGCAGCCGGGGTTGATGCCGTACTATCCAAAGGACAGGGCACTGAAACGGGGCATTGATCTTGCGTATGGCAAAAAGCAAATTACCAAGAGTGTCACCAGCTCTATCTTGCTGGGAAAGAGCATCAAGCACATGGCAGACGACCTGCAAAAGCGCATTACCACCATGAGCCGCGATTCCGCCATCCGCACCGCCAGAACCGCCGTTACCGGTGCGCAGAACGCCGGACGCATGGACAGCTACGCGGCGGCGGAGAAGATGGGCATCAAGCTAAAAAAAGAATGGTTGGCTACGCTGGACTCGCGTACACGCCACTCTCATGCCATGCTTGACGGCGAACAAGTGGCGCAGGACAAGAAGTTTTCTAACGGTTGTCGTTTTCCCGGCGACCCACAAGGGCCACCGTGGGAGATATATAACTGCCGCTGTACGCTGATTGCCGCCGTGGAGGGTGTAGATACCTCTACTGCGCAGAGACGCGCCAGAAACGCCGATACAGGGCAAACAGAGGTTATTTCGAATATGACCTATGCAGAATGGGCGGGGTGGAAGAAAGCGGAAGCGAAAAAGGGAAATAAAACCTTTAATACAGTCAAAGAGGCTGAGGCGTGGATACATGACCAAGGTATTGATTTTGTCATACTTAATGGGGCCGATGCCAAAACAGCAAGTACAATCGCTAATGCGGTAAACACGCTCCCGCCGGGGATAACCCCTAAAGCCATTACGGATTTGACAAGTTTCAAAAAAGGATTTGGGGGAAAATTGCAACGGAAAGACGCTCAAATTTACGGTGTTACGCTTGATAACCTCTGGGGGATAAATTTCGGAGATGGCATGAGGGATTATGACGGCGGCGTTATGGTTGGGTTTAACTTCCGAAATTACAAAAATGCTACCGCTATTGCGAAATCAAAAGAAGATACAAATAAGCGGTATATGGAAAAAACAGGGCATATGTGGCACTTTAATTTGAGCGGAGAAGCTACATATTACCACGAAATAGGACACGCATATGCGGAACTAAAGCGTGAATTGCCAACGGGATTCCATGAGGCGGTGCAAAAGTGGTACAAAGAAAGCCAATGCGATATTTTGCAAAAGGATAGCGAAGCATGGGCGGAAGCGTGGGCGGCATATCACCTTGGGGATAGTAGACTACCAGATTATATAGCTGAATTTATAAAGGGGGTATATTGATGCAATGTATTCCGCTCTGCCTTGATTGCAAAAACTGGGGAGCGAATGATGAATGCCCATATTACACCCCAATCCCACCCGAAATTAAATTGAGAGAACAACTATGCAAGCACTATACGGGCGGGGGATATACCGTGTTTTCTGAGGAGAAAAAATGAGCGTTACAATCGAAGACCACAGTGCGGAGGTTTCCGCTGAGATCAAAGCGGCGATTCTTCGCGGGCTTGAAAAATGCGGGCTGGTGGCAGAGGGATATGCGAAAAAGCTGTGTGACGGATTTAAAAATCCGACAGGCATCCTGCGCAACAGCATTACCCATGTGGTAGACGACGGCGAGCCCGCGGCGTACATCGGCACGGATTCCGAGCACGGCGAGTACGTTGAATTAGGTACCGGCATTTATGCCGAGGGAGGCGGAGGACGGCCTACGCCGTGGGTGTATCAGGATGAAAAAGGCAACTGGCACTACACGCGAGGCAACAAGGCACAGCCATTTTTGAAACCCGCTGCCGCCGACCATGCGGGACAGTACCGGGACATTCTGGAAAGCGAGCTGAAAAATGGATAACGAGACCATCAAGGCCATTGAAGCCATTATCAAGCGCGGCAACGATGCTGAAATACGCCGAAAAGGCGACGGGTACATCGTCTTAGAGGTCAAGAAAACAATCAAATATTCAACTTCCGCGTAATAGGGCGCGGAAAAGGGCAATAGGAGCCAGCTACCGAGTTTTTCTCGGTGGTTGGCTCTTTTGTTTTAGGTAAAACCCGCGAGGTACAGCGGTTTTTATACAACGTTCGCCCCCGAAGAATTGGGGCCAAGGAAAAGGAGAACGAATAACATGGCGAAATTTACGAGAGCGGAAATTAGAAATATTCTCGGCGAGGCTTGCACCGAAGAGATCGAAAATCGCTTGGTTGCGCTGCATCTGGGCGTGGTTGACCCCCTCAAGGACGATCTCACGAAGTACAAGGCGGACGCAGAGAAGCTGCTCGGCGTCCAGAAGGAATTGGACGACCTCAAGGCAGCGGGTGACGGCGGCTATAAGGAAAAGTACGAGAAGGAACACTCGGCCTTTGAATCTTACAAATCCGACGTCACGGCAAAGGAAAGCAAGGCGGCAAAGGAAAAGGCCGTGCGCGCTTACTTTGAGAGCAAAAACATCACCGGCGCGAATTTGGACCTTGCCATGCGTGGCTGCGGCGAAGAAATGGCCGCATTGGAGCTGGACGGCGAGAAGATCAAGGACACCAAGAGCCTTGATGCACTCGTAAACGGCACCTACAAGGGGCTTGTCTCCACCACGCAGACGCACGGTGCGAATCCTGCCAATCCCCCGGCGAACACCGGCGGCGCGAATCTGACCAAGGCAGACATCTACAAAAAGGACGATAAGGGCCGCTATGTAATGTCTACTGCCGAACGGCAGAAAGCACTTGCCGAAAATCCTGATCTGATGAACTGAAAGGAGCCTTTAACATGGCAGCAACTAAAGTTGAAACTTTGACCCAGCCCCGTGATTCTCTGCCCAATGTCTATACCAGCGTGACCGCGCGCGAGGTCGACTTTGTTACCCGGTTTGATGACAACTGGGAGGCGCTGAGAAATATTCTGGGCATCACTCGCCCTATCCGAAAGACCCCCGGTACGTCTCTGGTGTCTTACACCGCCAGTATTGACCTGGAGAGCGGCTCTGTTGACCCCGGCGAGGTCATCCCCTACAGCAAGACCACCATCGTGCAGGCGGCAAAGTCTGACCTGACGATTGAGAAGTACGCGAAAGCCGTACCCATCGAAGATGTGAACAAGTACGGCGCGGAAATCGCCGTAGAAAAGTCCGATGACGCATTCCTGACAAAGCTCCAGAATGTTGTCATGGGTAAGTTCTACACCTTCTTGAACACCGGCAGCCTGACCAAGACCGCCACCACCTGGCAGGATGCGCTTGCCAAGGCTCAGGGCGAGGTTCTGAACAAGTTTGCCACTATCCAGAAGGATGTCACCCAGGTGGTAGGTTTTGCCAACATTCTGGATGCCTATGACTATCTGGGTACTGCAAACATCACCGTACAGACCCAGTTCGGCATCAACTACATCAAAGATTTCATGGGCTATTCCACCCTGTTCCTGCTGCCTGCGGCGCAGATCGCCCGGAATAAGGTTATTGCTACCCCCGTGGAAAACATTGACCTGTACTATGTGGATCCCAGCGATAGCGAGTTTGCCCGCCTGGGCCTGAACTACACCGTTCAGGGCGAGACTAACCTGATTGGTTTCCACGCCCAGGGCAACTACAGCACCGCCGTAGGCGAGAGCTACGCGCTGATGGGTATGGCCCTGTGGGCTGAGTATCTGGACGGTATCGCCGTTGTGACCGTAACACCCGCCACCGTGGGGGGCTGATTGAGCCGCTAATGGCAACGGCGCCCGGCAGTGACGCAGACCTTAGCAACTTAACAAAGGCGGAATTGCTCGCGTATGCGGAGGAAAACGGCATTGCTGGGGTTAGCGGCTCAATGAAAAAGGCCGAAATCTATAAAATTGTTGCAGGTAGCTAAAGGAGGCAGCGCAATGCTTGAAAATGTTCTACGGCACTTAAACAACTGGTTCCTTGTGGAGATTCGCGAGGGCACGTTCACCGTGGAGAATGGCAGCATTGCGCTGCCTTTTCTCCAAACCAATCAATATTTCCGCATCTGTGGCTCCGTGTTCAACGATGGCCTGCACCAGTATCCGGCAGCTGACCTGACGGATGAAACCTTTACCGGGACGGTGTGGGTGCTGGCGGTGCCAAAGGCTGTTGTTTCCCTTGCCGAAGATATCGCCGCGTGGGAAGAAAAGAACGGGGAGGCCGTTGCAAGCCCGTATCAAAGCGAAAGCTTCGGGGGCTATTCTTACACCAAACGCAGCGCTGGAAGCGACAGCAACGCGTTAAACGGTTGGCAGGGCGCCTTTAAAGGCCGATTGAATGATTGGCGGAAGCTCAAGGGGGTGGAGCCGTAATGCTGTTGGATGCGTTTGGTAAAAAGTGTGTCCTGATTGAAAAGAAACGCACGGCCGACGGCGCTGGCGGCTATATCACGGAATGGGTTGACGGCGCAGAGTTTCTCAACTATCAGGCGCTTGATACATCCATGGAGGCCCGGAGGGCGGAACAGGAGGGCGTGACCTCGGTGTATTCTGCGCTGGTCAACCGGAACGTGCCCATTGAGTACAACGATTATTTCCGGGATAGGGAAACGGGGCTGACCTACCGGGTGACGTCAAACCCAGAGGAAAAGGCAGCTCCGAAATCTGCCGGACCGGCAATCCGGGCGCTTAAATTCTTCACTGCGGAGCGAAAGGAGCTGCCAAAATGACGAAGGATAAGGCGCTCCATGCGTGGTTTTCTCAATTCCTCCCGGCATTTCCAACATCCAATGTGCCGGAGGACGCGACGTTCCCGTGGCTGACCTATGAACTGATTACCGGGTCATGGGAGAGCGGGGGAATCGCTCTGACGGTAAACCTCTGGTATTACACGGAAAGCGAGGCAATTCCCAACGCCAAGGCACAGGAAATCTCTGACGCCATCGGCATGGGCGGCGCGTTCGTGCCCTATGACGGAGGCGCGATGTGGATCAAGCGCGGGTCCCCGTGGTGCCAGAACATCGCGGACGAGAGCGATAAGAACATCAAGCGGCGGTATCTCAACATCACGGTGGAATATCTGTCGCAAAACTGATGAAAGGACGAAGCTATGAAATTCACAAAAATTCCTTCCGACGCATTTCAGAAATTACAGATCAACGCCGGTATTCTGACCACCGATTTTACCCCGGCCACCGGAACCATCGGAGAGGCGGGACAGATCGGCGCGACTACCGGCGGCGTAAATTTTACCGCAACGCCCAGCTTCTCCGATTTTGGCGAAGACATTGACAACTGCCCGAAGAACATGAAGGAGCTGAAACGGCTGGATTCCTGGGATGCGAAAATGACGGGTACGTTTGTCAACGCAGACACCAAGATTGCAAAGAGCCTTTGCGGTGCTGCCGATGTGGGTACCAGCGATGGGAAGGTCACGCCTCGGAACGATCTGTCGGACGCTGACTTTGCCGACATCTGGCTGGTGGGCGACTACTCCGACAAGAACGGCGATAAAAATGGCGGCTTCATCGCCATTCACCTGATGAATGCACTGTCCACCGGCGGCTTCCAGCTGCAGACCAGCGATAAGGCAAAGGGCCAGTTTGCATTTGAGTATACCGCCCACTACTCCATGGCAGCACAGAACACGGTCCCCTTTGAGATCTATATTAAGGCCGGTACGGCGGAGGGCTGATATGAAACTTTCCGACATTCAGGGCGAGCGGGTGTTTGATGTTATCGCAGACATCATTGACCCCATTGCCAACATCGCAGAGGACGAGAAGGCTTCCGCCATGTTCCGGCGTGAAAAGATCCCAGAGGGAATGACGGTGAAGAAGTTTGCGACGCAGAGGGCGCGGAAAGCGCTCCCTGCGCTGCTCAAGGGTCACAAAGGCGACATCATCGCTATCCTTGCCGCCATCGAGGGCGTGAGCGCTGAGAGCTACAAGGGCGCGCTGAACCTCGTCAAGCTGATGCGCGACGCGACGGAGCTTTTGACCGATGATGCGTTTACCGCGCTTTTTATCTCAGCGCAGAGCGGGAAATCCTCTGGCTCTGCGCAGGAGAATACCGAGGGCAAAGGCAAATAAAGCCGTTCATGCGGTACTGTGCGGCGCGGCTCAATGAAAAAGCAAGAAATGACGCATACCGCATCTATGTGACCGACGCGCTGCGCGTGGTTGCGGAAAACACGGCGCGATACGCGGGCGGGAACTACATCAAGGCGCGATATGCGGACATTATTGAGCCAAAAAAGCAGGACAACAGAACGTGCGAAGAGATTACCGCCGATATTGTCGCGCGGTGCGGATTGGTGGTGAAGCATGAATCTACTTGATTTATTTGTCAAAATCAGCGTAGACGACGGAGACGTAGACAAGGGCTTTTCGGAAACAAGCAGCAAGGCGGAAACGCTTGCTAGCAAACTGAAAGGCGGGCTTGCTACGGCGGCAAAGGTCGGCGGCGCTGCGATTGCGGCGGCTGGCGCAGCTGCGATTGCCATTACAAAACAGGCCGTAGAAAATTACGGCGAATACGAGCAGCTGGTTGGCGGCGTAGAAACGCTTTTCAAGTCCTCTGCCGACACCGTGATGCAGTACGCCGCGAACGCATACCAGACGGCGGGCATGAGCGCTAACGAGTACATGACTACGGTGACGGCGTTTTCTGCGTCGCTTCTGCAATCGATGGGCGGCGACACGGACGCGGCAGCGGAAAAGGCGAATCTGGCCATCACCGACATGAGCGACAACGCCAATAAGATGGGCACGGACATGCAGTCCATCCAGAACGCCTATCAGGGGTTTGCTAAGCAGAACTATACCATGCTTGATAACCTGAAGCTGGGCTATGGCGGCACGAAGGAGGAAATGCAGCGGCTGATCGACGATGCCAACGCCTTAAATGCCGCGCAGGGGAACTACACCAACTATACTATTGACAGCTACGCGGACATCGTTGACGCTATCCATACCGTGCAGACGGAAATGGGCATCACGGGCACAACGCAGATGGAAGCCAGCACGACGATTCAAGGCTCTATTGCGTCGATGAAAGCGGCGTATGAAAACTTTATCACGGGTCTCGGTGACGAAAACGCCGATATGGCGGAGCTAACTACAAACCTTTTGGGCAGCACCGTGACGGTGGCGGAAAATCTCTTGCCGGTCGTTGAGAGGATCCTTGAAAACATCGGCGTTGTGGTGCAGGAAAAAGGCCCTGAAATGATTGAAAAATTCGTCGGCTATGCCGTCGAAAAACTGCCGCAGGTCATTGAGCTGGGCATGAAGATGGTGTTGGCGATCGTCAGCGGACTTGCCGCGAATTTGCCGCAAATCGTTCAGTCGGTGCTTGACATGATGGCAACCATTGCAAAGACCTTCGTTTCCTCGCTCCCTGACATCGTGGATGTGGGCAAGCAGATTGTGAAGGGTTTGTGGGAAGGTATCAAGGCAATGGGCAGCTGGATCAAAGAAAAAGTTTCTGGCTTCTTTGGCGGCATTGTGGATAACGTCAAAGGCGTTCTTGGTATTCATTCCCCGTCCCGCGTATTCGCTGGGATCGGTGAAAACATGGCGCTGGGTCTTGGCGAGGGCTGGGATGACGAATACGGCAATATCAAGCGAGGCATTACCTCTGGGCTGGACTTCGGTACGGCATCGGTAGGCTTTGCGGATTCCGGCATCGGCATTTCCAGCGCGGCTATTGTGAATGGGCTGGGCGAAGGGAAGCAATCCGGCGGATCATTTACGTTCAACCTGATGTTCCCTGACATGACCAAATTTGCATCCTATGTGTTTGACCCGCTGACCGGCTATGCGCAGGCAAACGGTACGCCAATTCTGAACCCCATTGCATGAGGTGAAACATGACGGAATTGATTTTAGACGCCAACGGCATGGCGGTGGCGCTGCCGGAGAGCCGTGATGGCGGATACAATGTGCAAAATATCTCCCTGTCGGTTGATGTACAGATGATCTCGGGGCGAACGGCACGGGAGCTGCGGGGAAATGTGTGGCAGGTGTCCTATCAATACGGATATTTTGATGCGGAAATGAAAAACAAGGTAATCGCGGCCTGTGAGAAGGGAACACGGGAACCGATTATCTGCGGTTTTTTGCCACAGGAATCCGATGGGGCGCTGCAATACTCCAGCTTTATCGTAACGTCTTTTACCCGGCCTAAGTTTATGTGGTCGCGGCGAAGCGGACGTGGAGAGGAGACCAAAGAGACCCCGTTGTGGGCAGACTTTACCGTGGAATTGCGGGAGGTGACGCCGCATGATTAAAAGTGGACAGGCATATCATGCGGCGATCACAGGCGACGCGCGGCGGGTGCTGCTACGGGCGGTCATTGACATCATCTCCCCGGACATCGTGTTTGGCGCCGGGGAGGTCTCCGGGCAGATTCCATGGAGCAAGCCGGAGCAACTCCACGATAAGGTTTTTGGAAATCCCACCAAGTACGCTACGTTAGAGCGTGACCGGTGGGCGCTGGATGGGACGTGGGACCTTCTCCCGGACGATCCCACTCAGACGGTGGGCCAGATGGGTTACATCGGCAACATGCTGTCTGGCGCGGACGGGACGTTTTCCACGCCGCCGTGGGTGGAGCTGCAATTCTCCGGCGTGTCTGTCTTGCAGGCATGCTCCGTATATTTCCCAGGCAATGACTATGACGGGCTTCCGGAGGATTTCGCGGTGGAGGTCAAGCAGGGCGGTACGGCGTACCACACGCGGACTTACACCGGCAACACGGCATCCTCCGTATCGCTGGAGGGCTTCACGGTCAACAACCCTGACGCCATCCGGGTGACGGTGACAAAATGGTCGCGGCCCAGCAGGCGGATGCGGTTGGTAGAGATCGTCCCCGGCGTGTATGAGAACTGGGACGGCGGGATGATCGCCGAGTTCAGCGTCAAGCAGCAGGGCAATGTGGCGGCCACAGCGCTGCCGTATGGCACGTGCACCCTCAAGATCGACAACCTTTCCCGGCGGTTTGAGCCGCGCAGCAAAAACGGCATTTTCCAGTCCATCGAGGAGCGGCAGGGGATTGACGTCTCTTTGGGTGTCCGGCTGGCGGACGGCACGGACGAGTACAAGCGGCTGGGGATTTTCTACCAGTATTCCGGCGGGTGGAAAACCGGCGACAACGGCCTAACGATGCAGTGGAATCTGGTGGACATCATCGGCCTGCTGGCAAACCGGGAATTTCTGGCCCCCGCCACGCTGCCCACGACGCTGGGCGGGTGGATCGGCGCTCTGGCGGCGCAGCTGGGCGTCAACTTTAAGAGCCGCTGGCACGTGGATCCCAACTACACGGCGCTGCCGGTGACGGTGCGGGTGGCGGAGGACCTGCAAGGCAAAAAGTGCGGGGATATCCTCCGCTGGGTGTGCCAGGCCACGGGAACATGGCCCAGGGCGGACGCATCCACTGGAGACCTGACCGCCGAGCCGCTGTGGAGCGAGGGCAACAAGGTGACACTGGACAACCTCAACAGCTACCCAACCATGAAGGCAAACGGAGACGTGGCGGCGCTGATCTTCACCCTCAACGATGGGGCGGACACGAAATACATCGTGTCCGGTAACGCCACATCGTCCAGCGAGACGGTGAGCATCGACAACCCGTTTATCAAGACCGAGGCGCAGGCGTTGGCGGCGGCGCGGCTGATCCTCGCCACCTACGGCGGAAACGTGCTGGATCTGACAGGCCGGGGCGATCCGTCCTCCGAAATCGGAGATGTGGAGACGGTGTGGCTGGACGAGAGTCAGGCCACCACGGCGCGGCTGACCATGCAGACGTTCCAGTTTTCGGACGGCGTCATGCAGGGTTGCCAGAGCCAGCTGCTACAGGCGGACGGCAGCTTTTTGTATCAGGGGCGCGAGGTCATCACCACCCCCGGCACATGGAAGGCACCGGCGGGAAAGAAATCTCTGCGGGTCATCCTCGTGGGAAAGGGCGGCGACGGCACCCGTGGCGCAGACGGCACGTGGGACGCTGCCGGTGCGGACGGCGTGGACGGTCTTGGCGGTCTGGTATGGGCCGGGACCATCAACATCAACGATGGCCAGGAGTTCCCGGTGGCCTTCGGGACGGACACCACCTTCGGCGCGTACTCCTCCGCCAAAGGCAAGCGCTACGATAACGGATACACGGACGTGGCCAGCGGCGACAGCTTCGCTCGGACGGGCGTGGCAAAGCCAGTGCCGGGAGCCGGAGACGGCGGTGCTGGCGGCAAGGGCGGCGAACAGGGGCGGCGGGAGGAAAAAACATGGACGGATGATGCGGGTGTATCACACAACTCATGGAAAGTCTATAGTTACCCAAAACCCGGTTTAAATGGCGCGTTAGGTGCTTTGGGCTGCGTGGTGATCTATTGGGATAAGGAGGACGCATGAGTGATTACACAATGCTCCTCCCTAAAATCACATCAGTGAGCTTTACGCCAAACCCCGTTGACATCAACGCAAAAACAAAGCTGACAATCACGGTTACAGAAGAAACTATTGTTTTAGAGCCGGAGATCTGGTATTCCAACGAGATCTACGCCGGGGAGGTTTAACATGGCGATCAAAACAGTACAGGCAATTATCAACGGCCAAGCGTACACCCTGACTTTCAACAGCGGAACGGGGAAGTACGAGGCCACCATCACAGCGCCGGGGAAAACGTCCTTCAACCAGCCCGGCGGCTACTACAATGTACAGGTCAAGGCCACCAACGAAGCCGGGTCGGTGGGCACGGCGGACGCCTCCACCATGGCGGGGCTGAAGCTGGTTGTGCGCGAGCGGGTGACTCCCGTCATCACCATCATCTCGCCGTCCACCGGTGCATATGTCAGCAACAGCAAGCAGCCGGTAGTCTTTACCGTTGTGGACGAGCCGGACGGCTCCGGCGTGGATCTGTCCACGCTGGTGATCAAACAGGACGGGACGGCGGTTGCGTCCTCTGCCATCACCTCCACGGCCATCGCAAACGGCTATCAAGTGACGTACACCCCGACCACGGCCCTCACGGACGGCAGTCACACCGTCACGGTGGACTGCAAGGACCATGACGGCAACGCGGCGGCACAGAAGGCCACCACCTACAAGGTGGACACCGTACCGCCTACCCTTAACATCACGGCTCCCGTGGCGGGGCTCATCACGGTGTCCGCCTCTCAGACGGTGGCTGGCACCACCAACGATGCTACCAGCAGCCCCGTGACCATCAGCATCACCCTCAACGGTGTGGATCAGGGCGCGGTGACGGTGGCCTCCAACGGCAGCTTTACAAAATCCGTGACGCTGCGGGAGGGCAACAACACCATTGTGGTGACAGCCACGGACGCGGCGGGCCAAAAGGCCACGGTCTCCCGGACGGTGACGCTGGATACCTCCGTGCCGGTCATCAAGTCGGCCACCATTATGCCCAACCCGGTTGACGCGGGTAAGTCGATGGTGATTGCGGTGGAGATCGTATGAGTACGCAGATTTTAAGTGTCACGTTGCCCTTTGAGATTATCTATGTGACGGGCACCGTCAACGAAACGGCCTACACATGGACGCTGATTGAGGGAGCGTGGACAGCCACGGTGGACCGGGCGGAGGATGATACCTATCACGTTGCACTTACCGCCGTCAACGCGGCGGGAACAAGCTCCAACTTTGAGCTGACGCTCTACTACGGCCTGCTGACGCTCATCACGGATCGGACGGCGATGGATGTGGCGCAGAAGACCACAAAGAGTTTTTACAACGCCACCGACCTTAACCGGGTGGGTGCGGCCGTGGAATATGTAGCGGGACGGTTCCAGGCGCTGGGTTATGATTGCCAGGTGTCGGTCAAAAAGGGCTGGTCTGATTCGGACACACCTACGGCCAGCCAGATGGAGACGTACCGGCAGAACATTGCCACCCTGCGGCGGCAGATTGCAGTGATGCAGTCTACGCCGGAGACGCCGGAGACGATCCGGCAGCTGAATTACATCCGGGCCAACAACATCGAACAGATCTTGATGGATTTGGACCAGCTGATTACGAACATTCATAAATCGTGGTACTTTTCCGGCGAGATCTACGCCGGAGAGACGTGAAAGGAGCGAGCGTATGAAAGATCGAGTGCCCCGGTATCCGGGGCGGGTAAAGATGACGCCGGTTGCGGGGCAGGCCAACACCTACGACATGGTGCGAGCGGACGAGCCGACGCAGGAGGGCACGCCGCTGAATAAGGCGAACCTTCTGCGGGACGCTACCGCAGCCATGTTTGGCCTCAGCGCAACCACCGTGCCGGACGAGGTGCTGGCGTGGCTGGGGAAGTACGCAGAGCATTGGTGGGCTAAAAGAGATGTGGGATATATTTCCAATCGCAGTAATATTTCAAGCAATGTTAGAGTGGTTGGTTACGGGGGCAGCGGATTGGATCTGTTGATTGCAAAAGATGTAACCGTAAATCCGGCTACCGGCGAAGTATCTCTTGCAAACCCAACTACACATCACATTGATCCAATCATTAAATTTAATCAGGGAGTGGCTGCAGCTCAAGCACTCGCAGCTAAATCGCCGTGCTACCTGAAAAATACAGACGAGGAGCCGGAGTCGATTTTCTTCCTGCCTTCCGGATCAACTGGTGGAGACGTTGCCACTCGAACCGTCCGCTGGGTAAATGATGGAGAAGAGTTACTTTTGAACAAATCCGCTATTATACTACCCATGCGCATATCCTCTGTCCGCAAGGATGGCGCATATAGCTATATTCAGACGCCGACTCAAAATGCGTATCAAAGTGGGATTCAGGGGACAACGGAATATAGATATATGGGAAGGCCATTAGAAAATCTACCTACAACGGCCAGGCTTAGTTTTGGAAGCTATATTGGTACGGGCCTATATGGCCAGGATCATCCAAATCAGCTCCAATTTGATTTTTGGCCAACTATTGTGATTATTTCCACTGATGATGGACGTGGCCAACGTTTTTTTATATACCCACAAAAATACGGTAATATGTACAACCATGAGTATGGATATGTATATGATACATTTGTTGATTGGGTTGATAATTCCTTACACTGGTATGCTGATGGCCAAAATATCGATGCGAGTAACCAACTAAACATTATCGGGTCGGAATATCGTTACGTGGCGATTGGATGGGGTGACTATGGTAATCATTGAGATCAAGGCGCTTGAAAACGGAGCGCATCGAAACCAAACAGTGATGGGGTCCGTTCCGCCTCCAGACGGCTGGGCGGTGATTCCCGAAGATATGGAGATTCCGGAGACTTTTCCCTTTGTTAACGTGGAAACCGCGGACGGCGTGGTGACCGCAATGACAGCGGGAACCGTCCCTGATCCAGAGCCTGCGCCGGATCCTGAGCTGACAGTGTATGAGCGGGTATCAAAGCTGGAAACCGAGAACGGCAAACTGAAAAGTCAGATCCAGATGCAGGCACAGCAGCAGGAATTTCTGGAAAACTGCCTGCTGGAGATGGGCGATATTGTTTACGCGTGAGTTTTGGGCCGAATTGGCCCTGAACCTATATTTTTACTTATCGAAAGGAGATCAAGAAATGATGGCTATGTTGTATGCGAGCAAGATCTGTATGGAGGCGAAAAACCCCAAGACGAAAAAGCCCTGGGAGTTTGCGGATGTACCCCCGAAGCTGAAACAGCAGGTGGCGGACATCCTGATCAACGAGTGCGGCCTGCCGGCGCTGGTGCCTGCCGAGTACGGCGGCACGGCGGACGCCAATGCCTGACCGCTGCGTGTGCTGCGGGGCTATCATTCCGGAGGGGCGGCAGGGTTGTCCCATCTGCGAGCGGCAGTGGCCCCGGTTTTAACTGCACGAAACAAAGTCGGATTTTTGGCTCGCACGATATCAAGTCGGACCTAATCTGCAACATTAGGAGGCAACATGACAGAGACGATCGTATGCGCCCTCATCACCGGAGGGCTGACGCTGATGGGGGTCTTCATTGCCAACAGCAGGACCCAGGCGGTGACGGAGGCCAAGCTGGACGAGCTGACCAGGGAGGTCCGGGAGCACAACCACTTTGCCCAGCGTATGCCGGTGGTAGAGGAGCAGATCAAGGTCATCAATCACAGAATCGCTGACCTTGAAAAGGAGACAAGCAATATGTGTGAGGAGGAGAAACACTGTGGAAAATATTAAAAAGCGGGTGGCAAATCTGCTGGCGGTCAAGAGCCTGGTGACCATCACCCTGACGGTGGTCTTCGCCGTCCTGGCACTGCGGGGCAGCATTTCCGGGACGGAGTTCCTGACTATTTTCACCACGGTCATTGCCTTCTATTTCGGCACCCAGCGGGTCCGGGAGGACAAGGAATGACCAGGGCGGGGACGGTCCCGCTCCAGGATATGCAGTGGGTGCGGATTTATTTCAACAGAAAACGTCTCCGCTCCACCACAGTCAGCATGAAGAAGATGCTGGCGGAGGCGGGCGGAGACGCTATCTGCAATGGCTCCATCTTCCTGCGGAACCAGCAGCCCGCCTGTCACCTGAAAGCAGGCGGCAAGGTTTACAAGGCTCCGGCCTACCGAGCGTGGGCCATCAGCTGGAACACCCCGGCGGACTTCGGCGTGAAAACCGTACCCAACGGGGATCGGAATTACATGGAGTGCGTCCACCTTATCATCGGTGGGAAGAAGATTAGCCCCATCCACTGCGGGGCAGATATGCGCTACCGCGCTCCACGGACGGCCATCGGCACCAAGAACGGGCGGTTCGCCTACTATGTGAGCAAGGACCGGCGGTCGCCGGCACAGCTCCGGGACCTGCTGGCAGCGTCCGGCTGGGACAATGCCATTATGATGGACGGCGGCGGAAGCACCTGCTTCATGGACAAGGACGGCAAGGGCTTTACCGGGGACGGGCGGGTGATCCCGTTCTTCCTCGTATGGAAGTTGAAAAGCGGGGACGCACACGAACCGGAAGGAGTGAAACCTATGGTAGAGATCAACGCCTATTCCAAGGCGAAGGACGGCGGCAAGAAGCTGTCCGGCAATTTCAAGGTCAGCGAGTTTGCCTGCAAGGACGGCTCCGATGCCGTGCTGGTAGCGCCCCGGCTGGTGATGGTATTGCAGACCATCCGGGACCATTTCGGCATGGCTGTGACCATCAACAGCGGGTATCGGACGCCGCAGTACAATACCAAGGTCGGCGGCGTGGCCCACAGCCAGCACTGCTACGGCACGGCGGCGGACATTACTGTGCGGGGGCAGAAGCCGGCAGCGGTGGCGGCCTACGCAAGAGAACTCATGCCCGATTGGGGCGGCGTGGGGATTTATGGAAGCTTTTGCCATATCGACGTCCGGGAGAAACGCTCCGACTGGACGGGCTAAACTATTGAGAGGAGGGCACAGATGATGGCAACATCCACGCGGCATGGCCGCGCTCTGCAAGTCTGGGAAACCCATGGAGAAAACAAACCGAGAGATCCGGGCGCTGTTGTCATCTATGGCCCCGGCCCGGGCGGCGCAGGCTGTCCGGCTGGTAGGCTTGCCGCCTGACGAGGAGACGGCGGTGCTGGCGGTGGACGTCCACGGCCAAAGCTGCCTCCAAACGGCGGAGCGGCTGCATGTGAGCGTGGACACCGTAAAGCGGCTACGGCGCTCTGCTTACCGAAAATTGCAAGACGAAATCTATACTACACGTTGAGAGACGCGGTTCAATTTGAACCGCGTCTTTTTTGCGCACTTTTCTGCCCTTTTCCTGCCACTTCGAATGGAGTTTTTTGGCTTACCATGAAAGCAGAGCAAAGGAGGGGTTCTCCGTGATTACAACTGGTAGAGAATACATTGACCGTCTGCGGGCGTGCGGAATGAGCGAATCCAGCGCCACAGATATTTGTTATAAATACGCAGCACAGAATGATGAAGAAGGGCTGGCTGAATTGGTAAGAGCAAACGAACTGCTCTACGATGACCGCCGGGAATATGTATAAGTATTTCAACCCAAACCCCTGCGGGAAAAATGTGGGGGATTGCACCGTGCGGGCAATCGTAAAGGCTACCGGTAAGGATTGGGGCGAGATTTATTTGCGGCTCTGTATCCAAGGGTATCTGGATGGTGATATGCCGTCGGCTAACTCTTGCTGGGGGCGGTATCTCCGCGGCATCGGATATCGGCGGTACATCGTGCCGGACACCTGCCCGGACTGTTACACGGTGGGCCAATTTGCGGAGGATCACCCAGATGGCACCTATATTTTGGCTTTGTCCGGTCATGTGGTCTGCGTCTGCGACGGCATGATCTGGGACAGCTGGGACAGCAGCAACGAGAACATCTTGTATTACTGGGTCAAGGAGGATGACTAAAATGGCATACACACCTTACGGATGGCAAAATCCTTATTACGCACAGCCCATGCCGGATAACCTGGCACAACTCCGTCAACAGCAGATGCCTCCAATGATGGCACCGCAGCCACCGCAGAATCCGGTGGCCCAGAGCGGCGTCCAGTGGGTCAGCGGTGAGCAGGAAGCCCGCAACTGGATGATTGCTCCTAACGCTGCCGTGGCGCTGTGGGACAGCACATCCCCCACAGTGTACCTCAAGCAGGCGGACGCCAGCGGCAAACCGTCCCTTAAAATTTATGACCTCGTAGAGCGCTCTCAGACGCCGCCTGCCTCACCGCAGGCTAAGGCCGTGGATTTTGTCACGCGGGAGGAGTTTGATCGTCTGGCGGCGATTGTGGGCGAAATTCGGGGCAAAGAAAAGCCCGCGAAGAAAGTAAAGGAGGCTGACGCTGATGGCTAATCCTTTTTTTAAGGCCATGGGCGGCGGTCAGATGCCGGGGCCGATGGGCCAATTCCAGCGGCTCATGCAGCAATTTAACCAGTTCCGCGCCACGTTTCAGGGAGATCCAAAAGCGGAGGTGGAAAAGCTGCTGCAATCCGGCAAAATGAGCCAGCAGCAGCTGAACCAGCTGCAGGCAATGGCAAAGCAATTTGAGAGCTTTTTGCGGTAATCAAAATCGTGGCCACGATTTGATTGATAAAATTTTGAAAGGAGAGATATTATGTCTCTATCTGACGGTATGCCGACGATGACCATGCCTGTGGCTCCCGCCAACACCTCCGGCAGCGGAAACGGCTTTGGCTGGGGCGGTGACGGTGCATGGTGGATCATTATCCTGTTTTTGTTTGTTTTTTGCGGTTGGGGCGGCAACGGCTGGGGCAACAACGGCGGCAATGGTGGCGGCGTGGTCGACGGCTATGTGTTGACCTCTGACTTTGCCAATGTCGAGCGCAAGATCGACAGTGTAAATCAGGGCCTTTGCGACGGATTTTACCAGCAGGCGCAGCTTGTCAACGGCACCAACATGGCGATGACCAACGGCTTTGCGCAGGCTGAGCTTTCCCGCAGTAACCAGCAGGCGGCTCTCATGCAGCAGTTGACTGCCATGCAGATGCAGAATCAGGAATGCTGCTGCAACACCCAGCGCAGCATCGAGGGCGTGCGCTACGACATGGCGGCGCAGGCGTGCGACACGCGCAACACCGTGCAGAATGCGACCCGCGACATCATCGACGCGATGAACAGCGGTTTCCGCGGCATTGATCAGCGTCTCACTGCGCAGGAGATTGCTGCGAAGGATGCGAAGATTGCTGAACAGAACCAGCGTCTTTTTGCTGCTGACCTCGCCGCCTCTCAGTCTGCTCAGACGCTTGATATGCGCAACTATGTTAGCGCACAGTTCGCGTATTACAATCCGCGCCCCGTTCCCTCGTTCAGCGTCCCTGCTCCGTACCAGTACACTGGATGCGGCAATCAGTACAACTGCAACGGGTGCGGCTGCTGACAACTGCATAGCATAGCTTTTTCCCCATGCGGGGAAAATGGTCGGCCCCGTGCCGATACTACGACAACGCGGCGGGGCAATAGCTCCGCCGCTGTTATATGAAAGGATTGATTTTATGGCTGAGTATACTAACTCCAATATTGTTGAGGTCGTGGCAGGCCAAAATGTGCCGCTGACTGAGACATCGGTCAACAGCAAGCCCTGCATCGTGCACCGTGAGGGCGCGGGCATTGTGACCCTGCGGGGCCTCACCAACCAGTGCAAGGCCCGTTTCCGGGTGACGTTTGGCGGCAACATTGCTATCCCCACCGGCGGCACGGTGGAGGCCATCACCGCCGCTTTGGCTATCAACGGCGAGCCGCTGACCAGCGCCACGGCTACCGTAACTCCGGCGGCGGTGGAGAACTATTTTAACATTTTTGTCAGTGCCATTGTGGAGGTGCCTCGGGGCTGCTGCCTGACGGTGGCCATGGAAAATACCAGCACACAGGCGATTAACTTTGCCAACTCCAACCTGACTGTTGACCGTGTGTCGTGAAAGGAGACGGACTATGCGAGATTATGATGATCTGCGGGAGATGCTGTGCAAAGAATTGGACGATCTCTACGATGAAACCGCTAAGAAGGGCGGCGTAAATGCTGCTGACCTGGATGCCATCCGGGATATTACCAGTGCCATCAAAAACACCTACAAAATTGAGATGTTTGAGGGCGGCGACTACTCCCGTGATGGAGACTGGGGCGCCAGCATCCGGGGCACCTATGGCCGGGGGAATTCCTATGCGCGGCGCGGCACCCATTATGTGCGGGGCCACTACAGCCGTGGGAATAGTCAGGAGCGGATGCGCATGCAACTGGAGGACATGATGCGGGAGGCTGATACTGACGCTGCCCGCGATGCAATCCGCCGCTGCATGGATGCTCTTGGAGACTAAAGGGGGTATGCCCCCATGGTCGACGAACGCGAACTGTCGTTATGGATTAGCCGGTTAGAAACAGAGGAGTCCAGCTGGGCAAACTATGAAAAGCTGGCGGCGCTGTATATTATCCAAAACCAGAACCGGGAACCGATAAGGGAAAGCCGTATGGTTGAGGCGTATTCTGAGGCCCCCGCGCCTGACAGCGATTTCCTCCGGGCGGTGTCTAACGTTGACCCGGCCCGTGCGTGGGAGGTCATGGACGAGCTGATGGACAGCTTGAAAGTGGTCAACGAGCGGGTTTATAATAGCGTCATGCGGAAATTGGAAGCGTTTTAAAAACGTCCCCCGCCTG
>ERZ772876.1439-NODE-1439-length-24163-cov-3.813547_pt1 | contig 24163 bp, 20 predicted proteins | sample MGYA00580584_ERZ772876 | MGnify/ENA primary metagenome ERZ772876 (study PRJEB29015, sample SAMEA2737728) | human gut metagenome | biome: human gut; feature: human-associated habitat; material: faeces | place: China | collected 2012 ... | reverse complement strand
GGTTGCTGAAGCAACCGCGCCTCGGCGCGAGAATGTGCCAAGGCACATTCTTTTTTATCGTATAGGAAACTTCGTTTCCATACGATAAAAACGCTCCGCAAGGATCGCACTGCGGCGGAATGGTAGAATGTCGCTTGCGCGACCCGCCGCAGGCGGAGAATCCTGTAGAGCAGGATTCTTTTTCATCGTATAGAAACGCATTTATTTCGCAGTTGTCTCGTCCTGCCGGCTTGCCCTGCGAAATGCGCTGGGGGACATTCCTGACAGCTTTTTAAAGGTCTGGGAAAAATAGCTGGAAGAGGAAAAACCGCAGGAGCGGCTGATGACGGAGAGGGAAAAGTCTGTTGTGGAAAGCAGGGTTTTCGCTTTTTCGACGCGGGCGCGCATCAGATAGTTGATCGGAGAAATGCCGTACACGTTGGAAAACGCATGCACCAGATAATATTTGTTGACGTGTGAAAACTGCGCCAGCTGCTCCAACGAAATATCCTCACTGCAGTTTGCGTCGATATAGCGCCGGACAGATTCACACAGGTGAGAGGATTTTTTATTGGTTGGCGTCAGGATGGTCTTAAAGTTTGTCTGTCTGCCAAACAGCACGATCAGGATTTCCATCAGATCCTGACAGACTGCCTCATAGCCGGGCGCACGGGTTTCAATTTCCCGGAGCATCATTTTCAGGTAAAAGTTCATCGTTTCTTTGATCTCCCGAAAGCTGACGATGCAGAAATTTTCCCCTTCATTTGCGACGGACAGCTCCAGGTTTTCAATCCCCAGGACGATATATTTAAGCGGATTTGCATGAAAGCCAAGCTCTGTATGGGAAACGTTTGGATTGATAATGACGAGATCGTTTGCGGATACTGGGAAAATCCGATCCTCCACCTGAAACTGACCGACGCCGTCTAAAACATAGAACAGCTCAGAACAGTAATGTGTGTGGGGCGTGGAGATCCAGTCTCCGCCGTAGGTAGAGGAAGAGACATAAAGAAGCTTCGCCTTATCTTTCATGAAATAATCTTTTGGAATACTCAGATCATGCCGGCTATTACCCATCGAAAAATATCCTCCTATCAGAACAAATAAAACTGTCAGAACAAACAATAGAATGCACGCTCTGCGAGCATTCTATTGTCATGAATAAAAAAGGAAATCCTGATTTCATTATACTATAGAATGTATGGAAACCGGTACAATATATTGTTCTAAAATATCAAAATATTGCGCAGCAATAAAAGAAAATATATGGAAAAATGATGTGCAACCTGTATGCTGAAAAAGCGTATTATAGAAAAAATATAAAAAATATGACGAATGAAAAAGCTGAAAAATGCATTTTTTAATAAAAAACAGCAATATAATAATAAATAATAACAACATAGAAATTGAATCCATGCACATAGACAGCTATAATGAATACATCAACAAGTGATGGAACGTTTACAAGGAGGAACGGGTATGAAAAAGAAATTAGTAGGCGTGTTATTGACAGCAGCAATGGCTGTATCTGCACTGGCAGGCTGCGGCAGCAAGGAGGCAGCAGCACCTGCAGAAAGCAAGGCTGCAGAAGAAAAGACAGAAACCGTGCAGGAAGCGACAGAAGAAGCTGAGGCTGCAGAAGGGGAAGAAGTCCTGACTGTATGGTGCTGGGATCCTAACTTTAATGTATATGCGATGAAGCAGGCGGAAGCACTTTATCAGAAGGATCATCCGAATTTCAAACTGGATATTCAGGAAAAGGTATATACCGATATTGAACAGAGTCTGATCACTGCAGCAGAAGCTGGAAACTACGATACTCTGCCGGATATCTTCCTGATGCAGGATTATTCCTTCCATAAAGATGTTGCAAACTATCCGGAGATCTTTACAGAGCTGACAGATTCCGGCATCGATTTCTCTCAGTTCTCCGGCGGTAAGCTTGCAGATTCTACCGTAGATGGCAAGCATTACGGAATTCCCTTTGATAACGGTGCAACGATCATGGCGATTCGCTCTGATATGGTAGAAAAAGCAGGACTGACTGTAGAAGATTTCAAGGATACTACATGGTCTGAATTTATGGAACTTGCAAAGAAGGTAGTGGATGCCAATGGCGTACCGATGCTGACAAGCTCCGGCGGTTCGGAAATCGTAATTGAAATGCTGCAGTCCGCAGGTGCGTCTCCCATGCAGGACGGCGAAGTGAAGCTGGTAGATAATGCAGCACTGAAGAAAGCCATCGAAGTATACAAACAGCTGATTGAGGAAGGCATCATGGTAGATTACACAGACTGGGATCAGTACATCGCTTCCATGAACAAAGGCGAGGCTGCCGGTGTGATCCAGGGCTGCTGGATTATGTCCTCCATTCAGGCTGCTGAAGACCAGAGCGGCGAATGGGCGATCGTGAACATGCCTGCACTGGACGAAATTGACGGCGCAACCAATTATGCAAACTGCGGCGGCGCAAGCTGGGCAGTATCCTCTAACTGCAAAAACACAGAGCTTGCATTTGACTTCTTAAATGCAACCTTTGGCAGCAGTGTAGACCTGTATGACGAGCTGCTTCCGAATGCAGGCGTGATCGCAAGCTACCTGCCTGCAGCAGCTTCTGATGCATATGGCGAAGCTTCTGAATTCTACGGCGGACAGGCTGTTTATAAGGATATCGTGGAATTTGCAGGAAAGGTTCCCGGAATCGATTACGGCGCATATTATTCTGATATCAGAAGCGCGCTGACTGATGCTATCACCAATGTCGTACAGAATGGTGCGGATGTTGAGACAGAAATCCAGAATGCACAGGATACGGTAGAATTTAACATCAGCGAGTAAACATATGAACCAGTACCGGGAATGCAGCGTATTGCGTTCCCGGTATTTTTATCCAGGAAGTATACAGGAGAGAGCAGTATGCAGAAAAAAGCGAAGATGAGTCTGGAAAAAAGACATAATCTGACCGGTTGGGCTTTTCTGATCCCGGCGGCACTTCTGATCTTTATTTTTTGCTTTTACCCGATGGTGCAGGCACTGATCCTTTCTTTTTCTAAAAAAGGAACGGGTGGGAGCACCTTTGTCGGATTGGCAAATTACCAGAGAATTTTAAAGGATAAGACATTCCAGCAGTGTCTGTTCAATACCGTTTTTTATTTTATCATTCAGGTTCCGGTGATGCTTGTACTGGCGCTGGGACTTGCACAGCTGTTAAATAATCCCAAGATCAAAGGAAAAGGTATTTTCCGTACGCTGATCTTTTTGCCCTGTGCAACATCACTGGTATCCTATTCGATGATCTTTAAATCTTTGTTTGCCCAGGATGGACTGGTCAACAATGTGATCACTGCCATCGGATTTTCCAGAATAGACTGGTTTCAGAATGCTTGGGCAGCCCGCTGGGTGATCATCCTTGCACTGATCTGGAGATGGACAGGCTATAACATGGTCTTTTATCTGGCCGGACTGCAGAATATTGACTATTCCGTATATGAAGCGAGCTATATTGACGGAGCGACACCGTTTCAGCAGTTTTTGAAGATTACGGTTCCGCTGCTGAAGCCTACGATTTTGTTGACTGCGATCATGTCCACATCAGGAACCCTGCAGCTGTTTGATGAATCGGTCAACCTGACAGCAGGAGGCCCTGGAAAATCGACGATGACGCTGGCACATTATATTTACAATATTTCCTTTGTAGAAACGCCGAAATTTAACTATGCGGCGGCATTATCTGTGTTTATCCTCGTCAGCGTAGCAATTTTGTCAGCCATTCAGATGAAAGTAGGTGACAAGCGTGACTAAAGTAAAAACAGCTTTTTCTTATGTGATTTTAATTCTTGCCAGTTTTTTGTCGGCGTTTCCGCTTTACTATATGATCTGCGGGGCGACCAATACCAGTATCGACATTGTGCGCGGAAGATTACTGCCGGGAACCCATCTTCTGGAAAATTTCCAGACACTGATCGCGACGCAGAATCTCGGACGTGCGATGTTTAATTCCTTCCGAAATGCCATTATCATCACGGTAGTTGCGCTGCTGGTCTGCTCGATCGCAGGCTATGGCTTCGAAATCTACCATGATAAAGGAAAAGATATTTTGATGAGCATCCTGCTGCTGGCAATGATGTTGCCATTTGTTGCAATCATGATTCCGCTGTTTAAAATGTTTTCTGCATGGAAGCTGGTCAATACCTGGATTGCGCTGGCACTGCCGTCGATTTCGACGCCGTTTTTGATCATGATGTTCCGACAGGCTGCACGCTCTTTTCCACATGATATCATCGAGGCCTCCAGACTGGAAGGACTCAGTGAGATCAAAATCTTTTTCACGATGTTTCTTCCGATCATGAAGTCTACTTACGGAGCAGCAATGACGGTAACATTCATGAATGCGTGGAATAACTATCTGTGGCCGACGATTATTTTACAGGATAAAAATCAGATTACGATGCCGATGCTGGTTGCCAATTTAAAGAGCGGATACAGCGTGGATTATGGAATGCTGATGCTTGGAGTCCTGATCTGTACCCTTCCGACCGCGATCATCTTTTTATGTCTGCAGAAGAGCTTTGCAAACGGAATTGCAGGAGCAGTGAAATGAGAAGAGCATACGCGTTATCAGAAGAGGAATTTTGCCGGGCAGAGGCAGAGCTTGAGCTCGCGGTATCACTGGGGCTGATTGGGCAGGCGGGCTTTGATGCGCTGGAACAGCGGCGCCTGCAGAAAAACGAAGAAAACCGCAGAAAAAAAGCTGCCGGAGAAGTTTTTTACGGACCCTGCAGCTTTACCAGACCGATGTATCTGCAATATGAGCTGACCAGATTCCGACTGGAATTTGCTCTTCCTTCCAGGACAGTACGGGATTCTGGATATTGCCCTGAGATAACAGAAGCACAGAAAAGGGCATTTTATCAGGAAAATCAGGATCTGCTGACGCGCGCACAGGGAGATCTGTTTTCCTATGAAGAAATCGAAGCAGTGATCGAAAAAAGACTGAGGGAGGCGGCTTATGACAGACTGGTGCAGGACATATTATGTCAGTCAGAAACACGGGAATGACCAAAACAGCGGAAGAAGCAGTGCAGAGCCATACGCCAGTCTTTTTGCGATCAACCGTCTGAAGCTGCAGCCAGGCGACCGGATTTTGCTGGAAAACAATTCCGTATTTGCCGGACAGTTTTTACAGATTACGGACAGCGGGACGAAGGATTTACCGATTGTGATCGGTGCATATGAGGATCGGACGCAAGCAGAGCAGTATCCGCCGGTTATCGCAGCAAACGGGCAGGGAATCTGGTATCAGGATTATGGATGTGAGCTGGATTCCCCGGCACATACCAGGAACGGATATGTATCGTCTGCGGTATTGTTGTATGATGCAGAATATGTGACGCTGCAGGATCTCGAGCTGACAAACAGCGGGCAGGATATTATCGGGGAACGCTACAGTGCATCGGATAAAATGAACCGAACCGGAGTTGCCGTCGCTGCGAGGGATAAAGGTGTCAGAAGCGGGATTACGCTGCGCAATCTCGTCATCCACGACGTCAATGGAAATGTGTACGACAAGCATATGAACAACGGCGGTATCTATATGACGGCGCAAAAGCCGATCGCAAGGAACACAGAAGCTGCGCGTTTCCGGGATGTGACAGTAGAAGGCTGTTATGTAGACCGGGTGAGCCGCTGGGGAATTGCAGTCGGTTATACTTATGCGCATGCCGCTTTTGCCGGAGCAGAGCTTTCGGAAGAAGCGTTTTTAAAGTATGGACACGAAAATATTACGATTCGGGATAATTATGTGAAGCGGTCAGGAGGCGATGCGATTACTGTAATGTATGCGTTAAGACCTGTGGTGGAACATAACTGTTCGGACAGCGCGGCGCAGGAGATCAACGACCGGATTTACCAGGAGCCCCAGAAGCGGGGCGGAAAAGTGGCAGCTGCGATCTGGCCATGGAAATGTAAGGACGCGCTGTTTCGGTTTAATGAGGCAGCAGATACGAGGCTGAATCAGGATGGAATGGCATACGATGCGGATTCCGGAGACGGGACGGTGTATGAATATAATTTCAGCAGGCAGAATGAGGGCGGCTGCGTGATGTTCTGTCTGGAGGAAGCAATTCACAGCCGGTTTTGCAACAATGTGAGCTTCGATGACCTTTCCGGGACGATCAGTCCGGCGCAGAATCCGGATGCCCTGCTTTCTCACAACAGGTATTATGTCCGGAAAGGAATACCGTTTGTCCGAAAAAATATGGACGGTGGAACGTATACGCAGAAAGCGGATGAAATTATTTTGCTGGAGGAGGAAGAACGATGAGGGAGCGGACAGGGAGAGTGACGATTCCGACAAATCTGGACATCGTGCCGGAAACGATAGAATTGATGAAACGATGGGGCGCAGATGCGATCCGGGATTGTGATGGAACAGAATTTCCCAAGGAGCTGGTTGAAACCGGTGCAAAGATTTATGCGACCTATTATACGACCAGAAAAGACAATGAATGGGCGAAGAAAAATCCGGATGAGGTGCAGCAATGCTATATTATGTCGGCTTTTTATACGGCGGTTGATAAAACGCTGAAAATTCCGCTGATGAAAGGCATTTCCAAAGAGTTGATGGAGGTCAATACACGGGATGATATTCGGCGCTGGTGGGAGGTAATCGACCGCTCGACCGGAGCTGTTGTGGATTGCACGCAGTGGGAATACGAGGAAGAAAGCGGAAATGTGATCATTCATGACGCAGAGCTGTTCCATGAATATACCGTCAGCTTTTTAGCCTATATCATCTGGGACCCGGTGCATATGTACAACGCCGTGACGAATGAGTGGAAGGATTTTGAACATCAGATCACCTTTGATGTCCGGCAGCCCAAAACTCACAAATATTCGATGGAGCGGCTGAAAAAATACTGTGAAGAGCATCCGTATGTGAATGTCATCCGCTATACGACGTTTTTCCACCAGTTTACGCTGTTGTTTGACGAATTAAAACGCGAAAAATATGTGGACTGGTACGGGTATTCCGCGTCTGTCAGCCCGTATATTTTGGAGCAGTTTGAAAAAGAGGTTGGCTATCGGTTCCGCCCGGAATTTATTATCGATCAGGGCTATTACAACAACCAGTATCGCGTGCCTTCGAAGGAATTTCTGGATTTTCAGGCATTTCAGCGTCGGGAAGTCGCAAAGCTTGCAAAGGAAATGGTGGATATCACCCACGAATACGGCAAGGAAGCGATGATGTTTTTAGGCGACCACTGGATCGGAACAGAGCCCTTTATGAAGGAATTTGCAACGATCGGTCTGGATGCGGTAGTAGGAAGCGTCGGAAACGGAAGCACACTGCGTCTGATTTCTGATATTGAGGGCGTAACGTATACAGAGGGAAGATTTTTACCCTATTTCTTTCCGGATACCTTCCATGAGGGCGGCGACCCGGTAAAGGAAGCAAAGGAAAACTGGATCACGGCGCGTCGTGCGATCTTGAGAAAGCCCATCGACCGGATCGGGTATGGCGGTTATTTAAAGCTCACGCTGGATTTCCCGGAGTTTCTGGATTATGTGGAAAGCGTCTGCAACGAGTTTCGGGAGCTGTATGAGAATATTCGCCAGACGACGCCGTACTGCGTCAAAAAGGTTGCAGTGTTAAACAGCTGGGGAAAAATCAGGAGCTGGGGCTGTCATATGGTGCATCATGCATTGTATCAGAAGCAAAATTACAGCTATGCCGGTATTATTGAAGCGCTCAGCGGTGCACCCTTTGAGGTATCGTTCCTTTCGTTTGACGATGTTTTAGCCGATCCGAGCCTGTTAAAGGAAATCGATGTCATCATCAATGTAGGTGACGGGGATACAGCGCATACCGGCGGAGCAGCGTGGGAAAATCCTGCGGTAGCGGCGGCAATCCGGAAGTTCGTATACGAGGGTGGAGGCTTTATCGGAGTCGGAGAACCCTCCGGACATGCCTATCAGGGACACTACCTGCAGCTCGCAGACCTGATCGGTGTGGAAAAAGAAACCGGATTTACCTTAAACTATGACAAGTACAACTGGGAAGAGCATCCGGAACATTTTATCCTGCAGGATATCACAAAGCCGGTGGATTTTGGCGAAGGCAAGAAAAACATGTACGCCTATGCCGACACTGAGATTCTGGTGCAGCGCGACCGGGAGGTGCAGATGGCTGTCAATGAGTTTGGAAAAGGGCGCAGCGTTTACATCAGTGGTCTGCCCTACAGCTTTGAAAACAGCCGGATTTTATACCGCAGTATTCTGTGGAGTGCCCACGGTGAGGACATCCTGCATTGCTGGTACAGTGAAAACTTCAACGTAGAAGTACATGCATATGTGGAAAACGGAAAATACTGTGTGGTCAACAATACTTACGAACCACAGGAAACGACGGTATACCGCGGCGACGGCAGCAGCTTTTTCCTGAAGCTGGAAGCTAATGAGATCAAGTGGTATAGCATCTGAGGCTGCATGTAAAAGGTAAAATTCGTATCCAGTCAGGAGACTGAGTTTGGCTTCTGTCGGGGCGGTGCAAAACAGAAAAAAGGAAAAATGGAAACCGGCAGGGCTGATTGGGCACCTGTCGGTTTTTTATTTCATGTTGTGTAAAAGATAAAAACGGTGCATAATCGTAAAGAGACGGGGTGGCGCAGACTCGTCGTCGGGAATCGTATTTTCGGCAGCGATTGCCGGAGTTTTGCGCAGCGCCGAAATCATATTTTTTGGCTGTACGGCAGCGGGAAATCAATTTTGGGACAGGAATTTTTGACATGACACAACAGGAAGCATATAAAATCCTTGGAATTACGGAGGAAGAAATCGAGGCGGCCGGGGCAGTGCCGGAAGGTACAGAAGCAGCAGGAGCGAGTACGGAAACGTCCCAAAGCTTTGACAACGCGTTTCAAAATTTTAACCGACAGGCAGTTGAGCGCCTGATCAAGAAAAAATATCGGCAAAGGATACTAAGCGCACATCCGGACGTCCAGCCGGAGGAAGAGACGGAACACAGTGCGCAGCAGTTAAATTATGCGTATGCGTATTTGAAAAAGAACGGCTGGTATGATGGACATGTGTCTAAAAAGTCGTATCAGGTGAAATCCCGTGCGTCAAAAACACAGGTCTGGGATGCACCAGTCAACCTGCGGGCGTGGCGCGAACGGGAAATTTATTCCTATGCGGAGGACAGTGAAGGCGAGAAAATCGGGTATTTTAAAATCGCAGCAGGAAAATATATCTGGAAGACAGAAGAGGATTTTTCCCTGTTCCAGAAAAGCATTTTCGCCTGCGCATCGCAGATTTTGGAAGAAGTAGAGCGCAAAAAACAGATATATAAAAGTGAGCGGCTCCGCATACAGACGCTGGCGGCTCTGGTTTATTTATTGGCACAGCAGTTTCTGAACAGCACGGCGCTGTTAAAAGAGCTTGGACAGGAGCAGAAAGCGGACGCAGAAGGCAACCGGATTTTTCTGATTCCGGCGATGCTGGAACTGACCGGAAACATCCAGGCAGCCGAGGGCGAAGTGATCTCCCCGAAGCGCCTGACCAAGCACCGCCTTTATGTAAAAAACAGCCAAGGCGAAGAACTGGGCTACCTTTCGTTTCGGGACGATTGCATGTACTATGTTGTCATCCCGCTGATGGAACAACGCCGTGTAAAGGTTCGCATGAAAGCTGCTGAGGGCAAAAAGGCAGCCTGCCAGAAGCTGAATTTTTATGTAAAGCTTTTGGAAAAAGATACGGCAGGTATGCCGGAAAGCGTGAATCTGCAGATCGAACAGCTGCTAAAGGACTATACGAGGTAGCGCGCAGCAAGAGAATGTCGCTTGCCCGAAACCGGAAAGCATAGTATGATGATATCAGGGATCCAAGTTCAGAAGCCGCCGTGCTTGCACGGGGCGGCTTCTGAATTTTAAATAGAAAAGGAGGAAACGCATGTCAGAAAAAAAACTCAACGGAACTGTCATTGTAACCTACCGCTGTAACGCGAGATGTTCGATGTGCAGCCGTTATAAAAAGCCTTCCAGACCCGATGAGGAAATTTCAATCGAGACCATCAAAAAACTGCCGAAAATGTACTTTACCAACATCACCGGCGGTGAACCGTTTATCCGCACGGATTTAAAGGACATCGTCCGGGAATTATATAAAAAGAGCGACCGTATTGTAATTTCCACGAACGGATTTTTTACGGATCGGATCGTTGATCTGTGCAAGGAATTTCCGGACATCGGCATCCGCATTTCGATCGAAGGGTTAGAGCAGACGAATAACGAAATCCGCGGTCTGCAGGACGGTTTTAACAAGGGATATACGACCCTGAAAACCCTGCGGAAAATGGGCATGAAGGATGTCGGCTTCGGCATGACGGTGCAGGATAAAAACGCACCGGACCTCGTTCCGCTGTATGAGCTTTCCAACGAGATGGGCATGGAGTTTGCAACGGCGAGCCTGCACAACAGCTTTTATTTCGTGGAAGCCAAAAATATCATTCACGACCGCCCGATGGTGGCTGAGAATTTTGAAAAGCTGGTCAACGAGCTGTTAAAATCCAACAGCCCGAAAAAGTGGTTCCGCGCGTATTTCAACCACGGTCTGATCAATTATATTTATGGACAGAAGCGCCTGCTGCCCTGTGACATGAGCTTCGATACGTTTTTCATCGATCCCTATGGAGATGTCATGCCCTGCAACGGTACAAAGGACAAAGAAGTGATGGGCAATTTAAACACCCAAAGCTGGGATGAGCTGTGGAGTAGCCCGGAGGCGGAAGCCGTGCGCAAAAAGGTGCGCTGCTGTGACAGAAACTGCTGGATGATCGGTTCAGTTTCCCCGGCAATGCATAAATATATCTGGGTTCCGGCAGCATGGGTAATCTGGCACAAATTCAAAGCCCTCTTTATGAAAAAGCCTTACTCCATGTACGAAAATAAAATTGTCCGCGATTATCGGGATGGCAAGGTGACAAAGGAGCAGCTGGACCACTGCAGCACCTGCGACCAAAATGCAAAGGTAAACGATGGCTTAAGCGCCGCATCCCGCGCACAGCTGGCGCATCAGACCGGAGAAGAAATTGTGGACGCAGATATCGCAATACAGACTGTAGAGCAGAAAAAGCAACAATAAAATGCACGCTCTGCGAGTATTCTATTGTCATGAATAAAATGCACGTTCTGCAGGCAGATCGAAAGGGGAGGTTTTCATGCTGACCAAAAAGAAAGAGCTTTACAACCGCAGAAGGCAGAGAAGTGAGATGGACCGGATCCTGCAGAAGCAGCGCGCTTTTTTTGCAGAAGGAAAGACCTATGAGATCCGTTTCAGAAAGGCTGCCCTAAAACGGCTCGAGGCTTCGATCCTGGCGCACGAAAAGGAAGTCTGTCAGGCGTTGACAGAAGATCTTGGAAAATCCGAAACGGAAGGCTATATGTGCGAGGTCGGGCTGACGCTTGCGGAAATCCGCGGGCTGTACCGGAATGTCAAAGCCTATAGCAAAACAAAGCGTGTTCCGGTCAGCATGGCGAATTTTCCGGCAAAAGGATATCTGGTGCAGGAGCCATACGGCGTCACGCTTGTGATGTCCCCGTGGAATTATCCGTTTATGCTGGCGATGGAGCCGCTCGCCGGAGCAATTGCGGCGGGAAACTGCTGCGTGGTAAAGCCGTCCGCCTATGCACCTGCAACTTCGGCTGTCCTTGCAGCGATTGTAAAAGAGTGCTTCCCGGAAGGCTATGTTGCGGTTATCGAAGGCGGCAGGCAGGAAAACCAGGAGCTGCTGGAACAGCGGTTTGATTATATTTTCTTTACGGGAAGTGTCTCTGTCGGAAAGCTTGTTATGGAAAAGGCAGCAAAGCATCTGACGCCGGTTTCCCTGGAGCTTGGGGGAAAAAGCCCGTGCATCGTCGACCATACGGCGAAGCTGTCGCTGGCAGCAAAACGGATTGTATTTGGAAAATTTTTAAACTGTGGGCAGACGTGTGTTGCACCGGATTATGTGCTGGTGGAGCGCCGGGTGAAGGACACATTTTTAAAATATCTGATCTACTGGACGAAAAAAATGTACGGCGAAAATGCGTTCGCAAATCCATCCTATGGACGAATCGTCAACCGGAAGCATTTTGACCGGATCAGCGGGCTGATAGAGGAGAACAAAGTCGTTTACGGCGGCAGGACAAAGGAAGAAACACTGCAGATCGAGCCGACGATCCTGTTTCCGGTTTCTGAAAAAGATGCCGTCATGCAGGAAGAAATTTTCGGACCTGTTTTACCGATCCTCGTGGTGGAAAATATGGACGAAGCGCAGCGCTTTGTGCAGAATCGGGAAAAACCGCTCGCCTGCTATATCTTCACTTCGAGCAGAAAGACGCGCAGAAAATTTGTCCGTTATACGTCCTTTGGCGGCGGCTGCGTCAATGACACCGTGATGCACCTGACAACGCCTGAGCTGCCCTTTGGAGGCGTCGGAAACAGCGGCATGGGCGCTTACCACGGCAAAAGGAGCTTCGAAACCTTCAGCCATCAAAAGAGCATTCTGGACAAATCTCAAATCGTGGACATTCCCGTGCGCTATCAGCCCTACCGGATGTGGAAAAAGGCGGTCATCCGGCTGATCGGGACGAAGTGAGGACATTCAAACCCGAATCAAACAATAGAATGCACGCTCTGCGAGCATTCTATTGTCATGAATATCATTTTTATAAACACACTACCGGATTTCTTCCGATAGTGTGTTTTTTTCTCGTGCCGGATTCCCTATCATAAGCTGTCCTTTTTTTGCATAGGTTGTACCTGTAAACAGAAGTGTTCAGGGCAGAGTCGGAGGAAGCATGGTACAGAAACAGGAATTTTACCGGCAAACGATACAGGAGGCTGCAGCCAGCCTGCATACCGATCCAAAGCGGGGACTTTCTGCGCCGGAGGCGGAACGCAGGCTTTGGGAAAACGGAGAAAACCGACTGCCGGAGGCAGAAAAAAAGTCGGTGCTGCAAAGCTTTTTAGAGCAGTTAAACGATCCGTTAATCTATGTGCTGCTCGCAGCAGCGCTTATTTCCGTGCTGCTTGGAGAATACAGTGACGCAGGAATTATTGCATTCGTTGTTTGCTTGAATGCTGCGGTCGGCGTTTTGCAGGAGGGGAAAGCGCAGCGGGCACTGGATTCCTTAAAGCAGCTGATGCAGCCGCGTGCGGTCGTGATCCGGGACGGTTCAGAGCAGGAAATTCCGGCGGCAAAGCTTGTTGTGGGTGATCTGGTCTGCCTGCAGGCGGGGGCGATGGTTCCCGCGGATCTGCGGCTTGTGGAGGCGGAGAATTTACAGCTCCAGGAGGCGGCGCTGACGGGGGAAAATCTTCCGGTGCAAAAACAGACGGCGAGCCTTTCCGGAAAACAGGGCGGCAGGATCCCGCTGGGGGACCGGAACAATATGACGTTTTTATCGACGATGGTGAGCGCAGGGCGAGGGACGGGGATGGTCTGTGCGGTGGGTTTGCAGACCCAGATTGGAAAAATCGCGGCGCTGATGCACGAAAGCCGGGAGGAGACGACGCCGCTGCAAAAAAAGCTGGGAGAGCTTGGAAAATTCTTAAGCCTGGGCTCCCTTGGAATCTGCATCGTGTTGTTTTTGCTGGCGATTGTGCAGAAGCGTCCGGTGTTCGATATGCTTCTGACGGCGATTTCCCTTGCGGTGGCAGCTGTCCCGGAGGGATTGCCGGCGGTGGTCACTTTGTGTCTGGCACTGAGCGTGACGCGGATGGCAAAGATCAATACGATCATCCGTCGTCTGCCGAGCGTGGAAACATTGGGCGCGGTTTCTGTCGTCTGCTCGGATAAAACCGGGACGCTGACGCAGAATAAAATGACGGTGGAAGCCTGTTTTGCAGACCAGCGGTTGTTGCCTGCAGAGCGGATGAACGGAAAAAGAAACAGGGAGCTGTTTCTGGCGATGCTTCTCTGCAACGACGCACAGATCGAAAAAAGCAGGGTAGGAGATCCGACGGAGCTCGCGCTGTTGGATTTCGGGGCGAGATATGGATTTGAAAAAAACGCACTGGGAACTTCTTTTGAACGGAAAAAAGAGAATGCCTTTGATTCTGACCGGAAAATGATGTCCGTGCTCTGCCGGGAACAGGGAAAGCTGACATGGTATGTTAAAGGCGCGGCGGATCGGATTTTAAAGTGCTGCAGTCAGTTGATGGTGTGGGGACAGCCTGTGCCGATGACGCAGGCGCACCGGCAGCAGATTTTGGCAGGAGTGGAAAAGATGGCGGCAGAAGAGCTGCGGACGCTGGCGTTTGCCTGCAGACCGTATCAGGAAGGGGAACCGGAAAACATGGCGGAGACGAACCTGATTTTTCTGGGAATAACCGGTATGCGGGATCCGATCCGTCCGGAGGCAATCCGTGCGGTGGCGGATTTTCAGAAGGCGGGCGTCAGCACGGTTATGATCACAGGAGACCATGTAGCGACAGCGTTTGCGGTCGGGAAAAAACTCGGAATCGTATCAAAACAAAGCCAGTGCATGACGGGAGAGGTATTGTCCGGATTGTCGGAGGATGATCTTGCAGGACATCTGGATGAGATCCGGGTGTTTGCGAGGGTTTCCCCGAAAGATAAGGTGAAAATTGTGCGGGCGTTCCAGAAACGGGGACAGATCGTGGCGATGACAGGGGACGGTGTCAACGATGCGCCGTCGTTAAAGGCAGCGGATGTTGGAATTGCGATGGGAAAGGGCGGAACGGATGTGGCGCGGCAGGCGTCCGATATGATTTTGACAGACGACAACTTTGCGACGATTCGCAGGGCGATGGAGGAGGGCAGGGGCGTCTATGAAAATATCCGAAAATCAGTGCTGTTTCTATTGTCCTCCAACCTGGGGGAAATCCTGACGATGTTTGCAGCAGTGCTGATGGGACTTCCCTCGCCGCTGCAATCCGCACATATTTTGTGGATCAACCTGATTACGGACTCGCTCCCGGCACTGGCGCTCGGTGTTGATAAAAACGATGGAAAAAAGTTGATGGGCAGACCGCCCCGAACAGCGTCGGAAAGCCTTTTAGCAAACGGCGGACTTTCGGTAATCTGTTTTTACGGCGCACTGATTGCCGGCATCAGCCTGACGGCGTTTTTTACTGTCCCGTATATGCTGATGAAACAGGAGAGGGCGGATTTTTCGGTTGCGGTGCTGGCTGCGTTTCTGGAACAGAAAAAGGTGTTAAAACGGGCGCAGACCTATGCCTTTACCGTGCTCGGCATGTCGCAGCTGTTTCACGCGGTCGGAATGCGGGATGTGAGGCAGAGCATTTTTTCACGCAGGCTGTTTGAAAACCGGCTGATGCTGGTTGCCGGTGGGATTGGATTTTTGCTGCAGGCAGCGGTGACAGAGCTGCCGTTTCTGACCGGGGTGTTCTCAACGGGCAGACTCTCTGTAGGGGAATGGCTGTATCTGGCGGGGCTTTCCTGTTTTCCGCTGCTGGCCCATGAGCTGTTTGTCCTTTTGGAAAAGAACGGTACTCAGAAACCGATGGAAAAATTTGGGAGGGATGCGTATGAATCAGACAGAGATCAGGAAAGAGCCGCGTGACTGTTTTGCAGTGCTGCAGCTGTTCCCGGAGCCATGCCGGCAGAAGGTCCGCATGGCACTGGAGAGCGCCGGAGGCAGGGGTGTGCCGGACAGGCAACCGCTCAGTATCGGCGGCGCGTCACACAGCCGCCAGCGCTACACCTGTGGCCTGCAGGAAATCCGCTTCCGCATCGGACGTCCGGTTTTGTTTTACATAGACGGCGAGGAATGGTTCGCAACGGAGGACGGCAGTTTGCAAAAGACACTGCAGCCTACGCTGCAGTGGATCGCCAGCCGGAAGGAGATTTTGCAGATCATTCAGCACATCTGCCGGTATTCCATGTATGCGTATGAAGAGGAACTGGGAAAGGGGTTTATCAGCACGGCGTTTGGCTGCCGGGTCGGCGTCGCCGGGGAGGTCTTAATGGGAACGGACGGCAGCGTCAAAAATATCCGCTGCATTTCCAGTCTGAACATCCGCGTCGCCCATGAAGCGAAAGGAATCGCGGGCGTGGTGCTGCCCTATTTATATGAAGAAAAAAAGCTATGCAGTACGTTGTTGATTTCTCCTCCGGGCTGTGGAAAAACGACGCTTCTTCGAGACATCATCCGGATGGTTTCCGATGGAAACAGGCTGGCTGGTGGAATGACAGTCGGCGTTGTGGATGAGCGGTCGGAGCTTGCAGGCTGCTGTGATGGGATTGCGGTCAATGATCTTGGAATGCGGACAGACATTTTAGACGGGTGTCTAAAAGCTGCCGGAATGCTGATGCTGCTGCGTTCCATGGCGCCGGATGTTGTGGCGGTGGATGAGTTGGGAGACCGGGAGGATACCACTGCGCTGGAGCAGGTGCTCAAATGCGGATGCAGCGTGCTCGCTACGGTTCATGGAGGTTCGTATGAAGAGCTGAGCCGGAAACGGTTTTTACAGCCGCTTTTGCAGGCTGGCGCGTTTCAACGGTATCTGGTGTTAAAACACTGCGACGGCACCTTTTTCGTCGAGCAGGTACGGGACGGAGACGGACAGCTGCTGGCGTCCGGTCTGGCATGCTGCGCCTGATCGGCATCTGCCTGACGCTTGCCGGGAGCTTCGGGAGCGGGCTCGCCTTTTGCCGGGAAAAAAGCAGACATGCCGGAACGCTTTTTTTGCTGGCGGAGCTGTTTTTGCGGATGGCGGAGGAAATCAGCTACAGCGCAGAGCGCCTGCCGGACGTATTTTCCCAAATGTCAGTCTGGCTGGCAAAGGACGCAGAAAACGATAGTTTTGGAAAAGAAGAAGCGTCAGCGCTTGCAGAGGCACTCCTTCACTGTGCAGACCGCCTGGAGCAGGAGCGCAGCGAGCCACTGGAAGTAGTGTGGAACGCAGAACTCGGTGCATGGGCAGCTCAGACAGTGCTCTCGAGGGAAGAAGCTGAAAAGCTGCTTTCCTTTGCAAAGGAGCAGGGCTTTCCAGACCGGGAACGACAAAGACAGTGGATGCTCAGGCTGTCCGGCGAATTCAAAAGCCGGGCGGAATCTGTTTTTGAAAAGGCGGCGTCAGAAAAAAGGATGGTGTTGTCTGTCAGCCTGGCAGCTGGAGCGCTCGTGGTTGTGCTTTTTTGGTAAAAACAGATCATCTGAAAGAAGGGGTGCAGGGATTAGATGGAAGTTGGACTGATCTTTAAAATAGCGGCGGTGGGGATTTTAGTGACAATTTTAAGCCAGGTGCTCAAGCACAGCGGTCGGGAAGAACACGCATTTTTGCTCTCCCTGGCGGCGCTGATTCTGGTGCTAAGCTGGATTGTACCCTATATTTTCGATCTGTTTTCGACGATTCAGACGTTATTTTCCTTATGAATTTCTGAAAGAAAGGAAGGGATGCAGATGGAGCTGGTGAAAGTGTGCGCGTTCGCTCTGATGGGAGTGCTTCTTGCACTGCAGTTTAAAGGTGGAAAACAGGAATATGGCATTTATCTGGGTGCAGCATTGGCGGTTGTGGTATTTTCCTGCACCCTTTCCTATATGGGACAGGCAAAAAAACAGCTGATGGGATTATGGCAGCAGCTTTCCGGTGGGCAAAGTTATCTGACACTTCTGTTTAAGGTGGTCGGAATTACGTGGATCAGCGAGCTGGTTTCCGGAATCTGTAAAGACAGCGGTTACAGTGCGGTTGCATCCCAGGTGGAGCTGTTTGGAAAAATCGCTATTCTGTTTGCCGGAATGCCGATTTTCCTTGCACTGGCGGAAACAATTGCAGGATTTGCAGGAGGGTAAGGGGTGGAACCTGGGAATACAGAGCATTATCTGGAACAGTTGAATCTCACAGAGCTGATGGAGCAGTTAAACCGGTGCTTTTCTTCTGCGTTTTTGGCAGATTTTAGTCTGGAGCAGCTTTTTTCAGATATTCTGTCCGGAAATGGAAAGGAGGCACTGCAGCTTTTGGGGCGGCAGATCGCAGGCAGCGTGGGGCAGGAGTTTTCCGGGATGCGTCAGATTTTATCGGTTTTATTGCTGCTCGGTATCCTGTCGGTGCTGGTCTCCTGCCTGATGGGAAGCTTTGAAAATCAGCAGGTGGCGCAGATCGCCCATGATATGTTTTTTTTGTTGGTGTTGACCGTACTGTTAAAGGTATTTTCGGCGGTGTACCGGATTACCGGCAGCACGCTGGAAACGCTGAAGCAGTTTTCGCACCTGACCCTGCCGGCGCTTTGTCTTTCGTTGGGACCTGCAGCGGGCAGTGTGACGGCAGCAGGGTATTATGAGCTTACGCTGGGGTTCATTTTTCTGATAGAACGGTTCCTTACTGGGTTTTGTCTGCTGCTGCTGCCGCTCTGGATGCTGCTGGTCGTGCTGTCCGGCGTATGGGAGGAGGGGCGACTGAGTGCGATGATGGAGCTGGTGGAAAAATCCTTGTCCTGGATTTTGAAGTTTTGCCTCGGAACGGTGACCGGTCTTGGCGTGCTGCAATCGATGGTGGCACCAGCGCTGGATGCCTGGAAGCGGACGGCTGCGCAAAAGGCGATTGCTGCAATTCCAGGTCTTGGTGATCTGGCAGAAGGAACGGCGCAGGTGCTTTTAGGTTCTGCGGTTCTGGTTAAAAACAGCCTCGGCATGTTCGTCGGAATTTTGCTCGCTGTCCTGCTCGTCGTCCCGCTTTTGAAAATCGCGGCATACGGTGTGGTGCTAAAGCTCGCCGGGGCGTTTGTCGGACTTGTGGCGGATAAACGCCTGACCGCCTGTATGACAAAAACGGCGGATGTGGTGTTTTCTTCGCTGAAGCTGGCGGGCACCGGCGCAGCATGCTTCTGGATACTGGCGGCGATTGTGAGCTGCCTTGCAGGAAGGCTATAGAAAGGAAGAGCATGGAAAATCTGCTGCAGGTATTAAAAGAGGCAACCCTGTTTATTCTGACGACACAGTTATTTCGTCATCTGCTTCCCGGCAAAAAATATCTTCCATATGAAAATGTGATTTTATCGATGGCAGTGCTTTCGATGCTGATTGTGCCGATCCTGTCCGTCGTAAACGCAGATCTTCCGGGAGAATTCGGGGAGAGGGTTGCTTTGCTGGAGACGGAAAATGAGATGTTTTCGCAGCATCTGGAGAAGCTGGAGGAACAGGAAACGGGATTGTTTCGTAATAATATGGCAGATTCGATCGAGGTGCGTGTGCAAAAGGAGGCGGAGGCGGCAGGCGTCAGAGTAAAAGGAGTGCGGCTGCTGGAGGATGGGACGGTTTTTATCAGCGTTTCCGGGCAAAAGCACGCAGAAGGTGGAGGTCAGGCATCCGGCGCGTCTACTCAGAGCAGGGAAGCAGTGGGAGGTCAGGCATCCGGCGCGTCTGGTCAGAGCAGCGCAGAAGGGGCAGGGCAGGACTCCGGCATATCGGTCGAGCCGGTCAGACCGGTCGGGAGCACCAAAGCCCGGCAGGAACAGTTTGTCCTGGCGGACGGGGAAGCTTTAAAAGGCACTGCACGGGAGGATTTAAAGGAGCGGTTTGCCGCTGTGATTGGAATCGGTCAGACCCAGCTGGAGGTGGTAGAAGTTGAATAAGCTGTTTTCCTGGTGTCGGAAAAAGATGACAAAAGAAAATATGATCGTATTGGCGCTGTCAGGCGTTCTTTTGATGGTGGTCGCGATTCCGACCGGAAAAGAAAAAAATAAGACGGACGAAAGCAAGTCCGTTCAATTGGACACTCAGACGGTTACAATGGATTCAGAAAGCAACAGTGCACAACAGGAGGCGATGGAAGAAAAGCTCGCTCAGTTTTTATCCCGGATGGAGGGTGCAGGCAGGGTGGAGGTGCTGATCACCTACGCTTCCACAGAAGAACAGGTCATAGAAAAGGAGATGCCGTCTGTCACGAATTCGCAGACGAGTGAGAACGACGCAGGCGGCACGAGCCGGGTGATTTCCGAGTCCTCGCGTCAGGAAAACACGGTCTATCAGACCGGCAGGGACGGCAGTAAAACACCGTATGTGACCCATACGCTTTCTGCAAAGGTGGAGGGCGTGACGGTGCTTGCACAGGGTGGGGATTCCCCCGTTTTGAAGAAGAACATTACCGAAGTCATTGAGGCATTATTTGATATAGAGCCTCATAAAATAAAAGTAGCAAAGATGGCGGACACCCGGTAAGCCTGCTGTAATGCATACCGGAGGCGTGCCGGATCAAAACAAAGAGCAATGCGGAAGGGAGCAGGAATTGAAAAACATGTTCAAACGCAATCAGGTCATGATTACAGCGCTTGCTATTATGATAGCGGTGGCTGGGTATCTGAATTTTGCAGGGACAAAGGTTGGGGAAGAAGAGCTGGCGGACGTCGGGGCGTCTGCCGGTCAGGAATCGGACATGGAAGCACTGTTGGAGCTTTCAGATGAAGATGGAAAAGAGGACATCGCAAGCCTGGATTCGGATACGGAGGATGTGGCGGCGGAGAATTTCCTGAATGAAAATATGCAGACGATCAGCGATCAGGATGTTGCAGCACTGACGGATGACGCTGCAGATTCTGCGGAAGAAGCACTGGATGCCGAGGTGCAGGAGGGAGAGATCCCGGGCGAAGCGGTCTATACCAACTCCGGCTCTGTCAGCAGCCTTTCCGGGGCGCGGCTTTTAAAAGAACAGACGCGCGCCAAAAATAAAGAGACGCTTTTAGAGATCATCAATAACGCTAATATCGCAGAAAATCAGAAGCAGGAAGCGGTCGATGAGATGATCGCGCTGACGGATCTGACAGAGCGGGAGACGGCGGCGGAAATTTTGCTGGAGACAAGGGGCTATGCGGACGCTGTCGTGACGATCACGGATGAATCGGCAGATGTTGTGGTCGGCATGTCCGTGCTGTCGGACGCGCAGTGTGCGCAGATCGAGGACATCGTGGCGCGCAAGACCGGAATCGCCGCGCAGAATATCGTCATCAATCCACTCTCCCGGTAGAGAGGCGCCAAGCGCGTTGTCCCAGGCAGAAAAAGCAGCGTTGTTACGGCTGTTTCGAATCCCCAAAAGAAATGCGTGCCAAACAGAAGAAAATATGATACACTGGTTCTAATTGTGCAGATATGCGGCTGCCTGCATGGAAGAATGAAGGCGGCTGGTTTGGATTATGAAGACAGGAGGCATCCGGCAGACGGTCCGGATGTTTCCTGATAGAAAGACGAGGAGAAATACGTTGGGCAATCTGAAAGAAGAAATCAACAGAAGAAGAACATTTGCAATTATCTCTCACCCGGATGCCGGAAAGACTACTTTGACAGAGAAATTCCTGCTGTACGGCGGAGCGATCAACCTGGCGGGTTCCGTGAAAGGTAAGGCGACAGCCAGACACGCAGTTTCCGACTGGATGGAGATCGAAAAGCAGAGAGGTATTTCCGTAACCTCTTCCGTCCTGCAGTTTGAATACGATGGCTTTTGTATCAACATTCTGGATACGCCGGGACACCAGGACTTCTCAGAGGACACATACCGTACCCTGATGGCGGCGGATTCTGCAGTCATGGTCATCGACGCGAGCAAGGGCGTAGAGGCGCAGACCCGAAAGCTGTTCAAGGTCTGTGTTATGCGCAAGATCCCGATTTTTACCTTTATCAATAAGATGGATCGCGACGCGAACGATACGTTTGACCTGTTGGACGATATTGAAAAGGAGCTGGGAATCGCAACCTGTCCGATGAACTGGCCGATCGGTTCCGGCAAGAGCTTTAAGGGAGTCTACGACAGAGAAAAGCGCTGTGTGATCACCTATTCCGATACCGAAAAGGGAACCAAGGAAGGCGAAGCAACCGAGATTCCGCTTAGCGAGCTGGACAAGCTGACAGGCTTTGTCGGCGAGAACTTAAAGGAAAAGCTTCTGGAAGAAATCGAGCTTTTGGACGGTGCGAGTGCAGAATTTGACCTGGAGCAGGTACAGGCAGGCGAACTGACCCCTGTATTTTTCGGTTCTGCGCTGACTAACTTTGGCGTGGAGGACTTTTTACAGCACTTTTTACAGATGACGACGACGCCTCTGCCGCGCCGCGCGGACATTGGACAGATTGACCCTGTAGAGCATGACTTCAGCGCGTTCGTGTTCAAGATTCAGGCGAACATGAACAAAGCGCACCGTGACAGAATCGCATTTATGAGAATCTGTTCCGGCAAATTTGATGCTTCCCAGGAAGTTTATCATGTGCAGGGGGATAAGAAGATGCGTCTTCTTCAGCCACAGCAGATGATGGCAGAATCCCGTCATGTGGTAGATGAGGCATATGCAGGAGATATTATCGGAGTATTTGATCCGGGCATTTTTTCTATCGGAGATACGATCTGCGCACCTGGAAAGAAATTTGCATTTGAGGGGATTCCGACTTTTGCACCGGAACATTTTGCAAGAGTTCGTCAGATCGATACCATGAAGCGTAAACAGTTTGTTAAGGGAATCAACCAGATCGCACAGGAAGGTGCAATCCAGATCTTTCAGGAGTTTAATACAGGTATGGAAGAGATTATTGTCGGCGTAGTCGGCGAGCTGCAGTTTGAGGTTCTGACCTACCGACTGGAGAATGAGTACAATGTAGAGGTGAAGCTGGAGAAGCTGCCATACGAGTATATCCGCTGGATTGAAAACGAAGATGTGGATATGGATCACTTAAGCGGAACTTCAGATATGAAGAAGATCAAGGATCTGAAGGACCGTCCATTGCTGCTTTTTGCACATGAATGGAGTATCCGTATGACAGAGGAAAGAAACAAAGGACTGATCCTGTCAGAGTTCGGGCGGTCATAATTCCTCTTTGCAAACGGAACGATATTTGTTATAATGGAAAAAGAATCAGACAATGCAGGAGGTTTTGAACATGGCAAAGGCCGAAAGAAATATTTATACGATACAGAATGACGCAGGAAAGGGAGAAGTAAAGATTGCAGATGAAGTTGTTGCGATCATTGCAGCCCTGGCAGCTACAGAAGTGGAAGGCGTAGCCTCCATGGCGGGCAATATCACGAATGAGCTGATCAGCAGACTCGGGATGAAGAATCTTTCCAAGGGAGTTAAAGTAGATGTGCTGGAAGGCGTGGTTACCGTTTCCCTGACCCTGAATCTGAAGTATAACTACAGTGTAGTAGAAGTATCAGGAAAAGTGCAGGAAAAGGTTAAGAATGCGATCGAGAACATGACAGGACTTGAAGTTGCAGACGTGAATATCAAAGTGGCCGGCGTAGAGATGGAGAATCAGGAGTAGGTTTACAAAGGAAAGGAATCAATATGATTAGAACAGAACTTCGCGAGCATATTTTCAAGCTGTTATTTCAGGAAGAATTTAACCAGGAAGAGGATATGCAGGAGCATCTGAAATACTATTTCATGACGCTTGAGAATGCGGCAGATAAAGATAAAGATTATATCCAGGAAAAATATGAGGCGGTTGCAGGGCATATTGCAGAGATTGATGAACTGATCAACCAGTATGCAAAAGGATGGAAGACTACCCGGATGAACAAGGTAGATCTTGCCATTTTAAGACTTGCTGTCTATGAGATGGGACGAGGAAGTACCGGTCGGAGTTGCCATCAATGAGGCAGTAGAGCTGGCGAAGAGATTCAGCGGTGGAGACAGTCCGTCCTTTATCAACGGGGTACTTGGAAAGATCGCACGCTCTGCAGACGGGGATGAGACGAAGTAAGTCAGTATATGCAGAACGGAGATATCAGGATGAAGAATGTCTATACGGTGAGACAGGTCAATTCTTATATTAAGAATATGTTCGCCCAGGATTTCATGCTGAACCGGATCTATGTAAAGGGTGAGGTATCGAATCTGAAATACCATACATCAGGGCATATATATTTTTCATTGAAAGACGAGTCCGGCACGATTGCCTGCGTCATGTTCGCAGGCTCAAGGTCAGGGCTTTCTTTTCGTATGGAGGAAGGTCAGCAGATCATTGTACTCGGTGTGGTGGATGTCTATGCAAGAGATGGAAAATACCAGTTGTATGCAAGAAAAATCGTGCGGGACGGTGTAGGACTTCTGTATGAACGCTTTGAACTTTTGAAGAAAGAACTGCAGGAAATGGGAATGTTTGCACCGGAGTACAAGCAGAAGATCCCAAAGTATATCCGGCGGCTTGGAGTTGTGACTGCACCGACCGGGGCGGCAGTC
>ERZ772876.1438-NODE-1438-length-24169-cov-10.335241_pt1 | contig 24169 bp, 24 predicted proteins | sample MGYA00580584_ERZ772876 | MGnify/ENA primary metagenome ERZ772876 (study PRJEB29015, sample SAMEA2737728) | human gut metagenome | biome: human gut; feature: human-associated habitat; material: faeces | place: China | collected 2012 ... | reverse complement strand
CCCCATTTCCTAAACAGTATACCATACTGTCTAACAAATGGGGTGCAGTTCAAAAACGCCCGGCGGCTTTTGGTTGCCGGACGTTTCACAGACCGAACTGGTCTGCAATACCACCCTGCGAAAGCGCCCTGCCGGGAGACCGGCGGGGCGTTTTTGCGCTATGGGATGGGCGTGATGAAAAATATCTCAAAAATTTTACACAAATCAGACCCGGAAGGGTGGCGGCGGGGGTGGGATTCTGCTATACTGATTCTGGTACGAAAAGGAGGAGAGAGGATATGCCATCTACGTATGCACACCGCCGCTTTGGTGCGGATGTTCTGGTGCAGCTGCCCAGGGAGCTGCGGGAAAAGATCACCCCGTACCGGCCGCTGTATGATATGGGCCTGCACGGGCCTGACCTGATGTTCTACTACCGGGCATTGCAGTCCAACCCCGTGAACCGGCTGGGCAACGCCATGCATGAGCAGCCGGGCCGGGTGTTCTTTACCCGGGCCCGGGGCGTGGTGAACACGGCCCGCAACAAGAATGCTGCGTTGGCCTATGCGCTGGGGTTCGTCTGCCACTTTGCCCTGGACAGCACCTGCCACCCCTATGTGGAGCGCTACACCCGGGAAAGCGGTGTGAGCCACTGCGAGATCGAGACGGAGTTTGACAACCAGCTGATGCGGGAGGACGGGCTTGACCCGATGCACTTTTTCACGGCGGGGCATATCCGCCCCAACCGGGAGTTTGCAAAGATCATTGCGCCGTTCTACGAAAATGTCACGGCAGATGAGACCTACGGAGCCATGCGGGGCATGGTGCGGGTGCACCATCTGCTGCAGGCTACCAGCCCGGTCAAGCGCTGGGTGGTGTTGACGGCCCTGAAAGCGGCAGGTACCTATGATGTCATGCACGGGCTGGTGGCGAACCTCCAGCCCAATCCCCGGTGCGAGGCCAGCGACAAAGAGCTGGAAGCGCTGTATCAGCAGGCTCTCCCGCTGGCAGTGCGGCTCATCACGGAATATGTGGAAGGGCTCTCCAACGGCGCACCGCTGGACAAGGCCTATGACCACACCTTCGGAGAATTTTGAGAGGAATGCAAATGAACGAAGCAAAGCAAAAATTTCGCCTGACCAGCCTGGAACGGGCGTGGATCTTATACGATGTGGGCAACTCGGCGTTTGTGCTGCTGGTGGCAACGCTGATCCCCATCTTCTTCAACGCACTGGCTGAGGGGGGCGGCCTGAGCTCGGTGGAGTATCTGGCCTACTGGGGCTATGCAGCCTCGGCGGTCACGGTCATCACGGCGGTGCTCAGCCCGATCCTTGGCACACTGGCCGATACCCGCAACTTCAAAAAGCCCATCTTCACCTTCTGCGTGGCAGTGGGTGTGATCGGCTGCTGCGCCATGGGGATGGCAAGCACCTGGCTGCCGTTCCTGCTCATCTTCATCTTTGCCAAGGTGGGTTTTTCGGGCAGTCTGGTGTTCTATGACTCCATGCTCAGCGATGTGACTGTGCCGGACCGGATGGATGAGGTTTCCTCCAAAGGCTATGCCTGGGGTTACATTGGCAGCTGTGTGCCCTTTGTGGTCTGTCTGGCGCTGGTGCTGGGGGCCGGGAGCATCGGCATCTCCCAGATGACGGCGCTGAATCTTGCCCTCTTTATCACCGCCGCCTGGTGGCTGGTGACCACCCTGCCCCTGCTGCGCCAGTATAAACAGGTGCACTTTGTGGAGGTGCAGGAACATGCCATCCGGCAGAGCTTTGCCCGCATCGGCCACACCCTCCGCCACCTGAAAGAGGACAGGCAGGTGTTCTGGTTCCTGCTGGCCTTTTTCTGCTACATCGATGGCGTATACACCATCATCGATATGGCCACGGCCTACGGCACGGCCCTGGGGCTGGACACCACCGGCCTGCTGCTGGCGCTGCTGGTCACCCAGATCGTGGCCTTCCCCTCGGCACTGGTGTTCGGGCGGCTGAGCGGGCAATACCCCTCGGGCACCCTCATCCCGGTCTGCATCGCAGCCTATGCGGGCATTGCGCTGTTTGCCTTTTTCCTGAAGCACCAGTGGCAGTTCTGGGTGCTGGCCGTTGTGGTGGGCATGTTCCAGGGTGGTATCCAGGCGCTGAGCCGGAGCCACTTTGCCAAGATCATCCCGCCGGAAAAATCGGGCGAGTACTTCGGCCTGTTCGATATCTGCGGCAAGGGCGCATCCTTTCTGGGCACCATGATCGTCAGTGTGGGCAGCCAGCTGACCGGCAGCGCCAATGTGGGCGTGGGCAGCCTGATCGTGCTGTTCGTTGTGGGATTCGTGCTGTTCCGGGTGTCAGATCGGAAGTAAAAATAACCCCCCAGTCACCTGCGGTGACAGCCCCCCTAGTAGTGGGGCCCTTGGCATAACGTAAAGCATCATCTCTTTGCCAAGGCCGCCCCTACCAGGGGCGGTGGCATCCCGCAGGGATGACGGTGGGGTTTAACCGCAAGAGCCTTCCCTTTGGGAGGGCTTTTTTGTTCGTTGCGTCTTACCGGAAGGCGTGGTACAATAGGGCCAAACACTTTGAAAAAATATGACCCAAAGGAGAAACAACATGAACTATCCCGGTTATACGCTGGTGCGCCGCGAGGACTGCCCGGAGCAGCACGGTGTGCTGACGGTTCTGAACCACGATGTGAGCGGGGCCGCTGTCCTGCTGGTGGAGAACGAGGACACCAACAAGGCGTTCGGCATCGGCTTCGGCACCTTCCCCTCCGACGACACCGGTGTGTTCCACATTCTGGAGCACTCGGTGCTGGCGGGCAGCGAGAAGTACCCTGTGACCTCGCCTTTTTTGCAGCTGCTCAAGAGCAGCATGGCTTCCTTCCTGAACGCCATGACCTTCCCGGACAAGACCGTGTATCCCTTTGCCACCCCCAACGAGACCGATTTCAAGAACCTGATGGACGTGTACCTGAACGCCGTGTTCTGCCCGCTGGCCATGGTGGACAAGGCCGTGTTCGAGCAGGAGGGCTGGCACCGGGACGCGGACGGCACGGTGAGCGGTGTGGTCTACAATGAGATGCAGGGGGCGCTGGCCTCCCCGGACGCGCAGCTGCAGAACGCGCTGGAGCGGGCCATGTTCCCGGATACGGCCTACGGCTTTGTGTCCGGCGGCGACCCGGCCTCCATCCCGGCCCTGACCTATGAAAAATACCAGCGGGTGTACCGCCGCCATTACAGCGCCGACAACTGCTGCATCACCCTGTACGGCAAGATGGATATGGCCGAGAAGCTGGCTTTTCTGGATGAGCACTATCTGAGCAGGATGCCCAAGGGCACCAGCCGCCCCCGGCTGACGGTGCAGGACCAGCAGAACGGTGTGCGTGTGCACATCCCGTACTACACCGAAAACCCCGAGCCGGATCAGGTGCAGTGTGCGCTGGCCTGGTACACCGGCGCGTTTGCTGACCGGGAGCGCCAGCTGGGCGTGGAGATCCTGCTGGATGCCCTGCTTGGCACCAACCAGTCCCCGCTGAAGGCAGCTCTGCTGGAGCAGAAGCTGGGTGCGGATATCGACATTGGCTTTGACGACAGCACCCTGCAGCCCACGCTGGAGCTGGTGCTGCGGGGGGCCACCGCAGAGACTGCCCCCAAATTTGCAGCTGGCGTGAAACAGGCTGTGACCGACCTGCTGGCAGGGGGCATCCCCGAGGAACTGCTGCTGGCCAGCCTGAACGCCATGGAGTTTGCCTCCCTGGAGCGCCCGGGCAGCCTGCCCGACGGTGTGCTGGATGCCATCTATGCCGCCACCGGCTGGCTCCACACCGGCGACCCGGCTCTGCTGCTCCACACCGACAAACTGTTTGCTTCCCTGCGGGAGAAGCTTTCCACCGGCTGGTTCAACGATCTGCTGAAGGATCTGCTGCTGGCAGAGCCGGTGCAGGTGATCCAGACCCCGGCCCTGCCCAAGAAGGACGAAGAGGATGCTGCCCCTGCCCGCAACGACGGCAAGCTGGTGCTGGACCATCCGCTGACCGTGGCCGACCTGGGCGACGGTGACAGGAGCGCTGCCGGTACGGTGGAACCGCTGGCCGGTGCGGAGCTGCTGCACCACCCCTCCAAGGGCAGCCTGTATCTGAATTTCTACTACGACCTGGGCGAGTGCACCCCGGAAGAGGTGCAGTATCTCGACCTGCTGACCGATATTCTGGACGAGCTGGATACCCCGGAGCACACTGCCCGGGAGCTGCAGACCCAGCGCGCCACCTGGCTGGGCAACAGCATGGCCTGCATCAGCTTCTGGACCGGGCGGCAGGAGGGCAGCCCCTGCCACGCAAAGCTTACCTGGAACATGAGCCTGTTGGAGCGGAATCTGGACAAGGCCATTGCGCTGGGCAGTGAGTACCTCTATAAGACCTGTCTGACCGGCCCCAAGGCCGAGGAAGCCTTTGCCCGGGTGCTGAGCCAGCAGAAGCTGAGCATGGAACAGCAGTTCATCCAGCAGGGCAACCAGTACGCTGCCGTGCGTGCCGCCGCCCACTACTCAGTGGAGTATGCCCTGAGCGAGCGGTGCAGCGGCGTGACCGGATACCACTTCCTGTGTAACCTGCTGGAACGGGCCGACTGGGCCGCCATGGGCAAAAAGCTGGAGGCGGTGCGGGAAAAGGTGCTGAACCATGCAGCCCTGACCGTCAGCCTGCATGGCAGCGAGGAAGCGCTGGCAAAGCTGCGTGCTCTGCTGCCCGGCAGTGCTTTTGCTGCCCAGGGCCGCACTGCGGCCAGGCCCTACACGGAGGTGCTGACTGCCCCCGTGAACGAGGCATTTATCATTGACGGCGGCGTGAACTATGATATCCTGACCTGGCCCATGGAGCGGCAGGCCGACCGCCGGGTGCTGGCCCGCATTATGAGCTACGAATACTTGTGGCACAACATCCGTGAGGTGGGCGGCGCTTATGGCACCGGAATGCTGACCCGTGCCCAGACCGAAGGACTGTACACCTATCGTGACCCCCACCTGACCGAGAGCTACGAGACCTTTGCCAAGGCTCCCGAGGTGCTGGCAGGCCGGGAGTACACCGAAAAAGACCTGACCGAGTTCATCGTGGGCGCGGTGTCCGAGATGGATTCGCCCAAAAAGCCCAATGCCGAGGCCAAGGAGCTGGACCGCCGGTACTTCTGCGGCATCACCGATGCCATGCTGGCCGCGGACCGCAAGGCCATGTGCAGCGTGACGGCTGAAACGGTCCGGGCACAGGCTGCAGATCTTGCAGACCGGATGGCAAACGCCACCCGTGTGGCCTTTGGCAGCAAGGACGCTGTGGAAGCGGGCAAGCAGCTGTTTGACCGCATCGAGACCCTGTAAGCAGAACCGAAACTGAATCTGTAACGAAAGCAGGCACTCTGCCTTTGCCCCGGACGGGGCGGGCGGAGTGCCTGCTTTTTTGCGCAAAAGGCGCTTCACGCACCTGATGTGCCTGTGCATGGAAAATCCGGGAGAAAAACGGGGATTTCTGCACGGTGCGATACAGCGATGAAAAACAAGAGTTTAATTTATACAAATAGGATTTTATAACACTAAAAGTACAAAACGGCCCTGCAAAAGTGCGCGCTGTTGCAGGGGACGAAAAGCTGGTATCCTTGTGCCAAGCCAAACAGAAAGGATGTGAGAACACAGGATGGCGCAAGCAAAACAGCCGGGCAGGGACAAGAGCCTTGCCAGCCTGCACAAGGCCACCGACACCCTGAGCACCATGCTGGCGCAGGAGGTCAAGGAGCTGAACGCCCGGCAGAAGGTCCAGCGTGGCGATGGTTCCGACCCCGCCCTGATGAAAGGGCTCAAGGAGGCCACGGCGGTGCTGAAGGATCTGGCCGCGGTGGCCAAGACCCTGAACGATCAGGGTGCGGATGCCGAGGCCCGGGCGTGCGGCGTGGTGCTTCTGCCAGCCGTGGAGGACGTATGAATGCAGAGATCGTATGGCGGCCCCAGCCCCGGCAGGCGGAGTTCATGCGCCGCCCGGAACCGGAAGCCCTGTACGGGGGTGCGGCAGGCGGCGGCAAGAGTGATGCGCTGGTGATCGAGGCCCTGCGGCAGGTGCACATCCCCCACTATCGGGGGCTCATCCTGCGCAAGACCTACCCCCAGCTCAGTGATCTGGTGGACAAGAGCATGGCCTACTACAAGCGGGCTTTTCCCACGGCGCAGTACAACGCCACCAGCCATGTGTGGGTGTTCCCCAGCGGGGCAAAGATCTACTTTGGCTCCATGCAGTACACCAAGGACCGCACAAATTATCAGGGCAAGGCCTTCGACTTCATCGGGTTCGATGAGCTGACCCATTTCGAGTGGGAAGAGTACAGCTATATGATGAGCCGCAACCGCCCTACCGGCCCGGGCACCCGGGTCTACCTGCGGGCCACCACCAATCCCGGCGGTGTGGGGCACGGCTGGGTGAAAGCCCGGTTCATCACGCCTGCCCCGCCCGGCACCCCCATTGTGGAACAGTTCCCGGTACGGATGCCGGACGGAACCGAGAAGGTGCTGGAGCGGGCAAGGGTGTTTATCCCGTCCAGCGTGTTCGACAACCCCGCCCTGCTGGAAAATGACCCGGACTACCTTGCCAGTCTGGCAAGCCTGCCCGAAGCGGAAAAGCAGGCCCTGCTCTATGGCAGCTGGGACAGCTTTTCGGGGCAGGTGTTCACCGAGTGGCGGAACGACCCGGGGCATTATCAGGACCAGCGCTGGACCCATGTCATTGCGCCCTTTGCCATCCCCAGACACTGGAAGATCTACCGGGGGTACGATTTCGGTTTCTCGAAGCCGTTCTCAGTGGGGTGGTACGCGGCGGATGAGGAGGGCAGGCTTTACCGCATCAAGGAGCTGTACGGCTGTACGGGCCGCCCCAACGAGGGCCTGCGCATCGACCCGGTGGAGCAGGCAAGGCGGATCCGGGAGGCAGAGCAGAACGACCCGATGCTCAAGGGCCGCACCATTCTGGGGGTGGCCGACCCCGCCATCTTTGATGAGAGCCGGGGCGAGAGCATTGCCGCCATGATGGAGCGGGGCCCCCATTTTCTCCACTGGGTCCCCGGTGACCACACCCGCCTGGCGGGGAAGATGCAGTTCCACTACCGGCTGGCGTTCGATGGGGAGGGGCGGCCCATGTTTCAGGTGTTCAGCACCTGCAGGCACTTTATCCGCACCCTTCCGAACCTGGTCTATGACGAGAGCAATGTGGAGGACATCGACACCCGGCAGGAGGACCATATCTATGACGAGTGCCGCTATGTGCTGATGGAAAATCCCATCTCCCCGCCCCGGCAGACCGTGCAGCCTCCGGTGGGGGACGACCCGCTGGAGCTGCACCGGAGGGCGAGATTTTACAGGGTATAGGCGGCTCACCCTCTCCGTCAGCGCTGGCGCGCTGCCACCTCTCCCGAAGGGCGAGGCCTTGGCAGTTATTGCAAAGTTTGCAGTTTCGTCAGAAGCTCCCACTTTGGGAGCAACGACGACGACCGCCGCCAGCGGCGGATTGAGGGAGGAGTTGTTGGGGCAGCGGCCAGCAAGGATGCGAACAGAGTGAAGCAGACGCTGGGAGCCGCAACCCGGCTGCTGGCGAGCGGAGCGAGACTGAGAGGGTGAGGAAGCTAACAAGAAAGGAGTAAGCAATGATCGATGAAAAGCCCCCCATCGGGGCAGAAGAAGTGGCCGAAGCCACGGCCATTTTACAGAAATACAAGGCCGGAAAGGCCGCGCTGGACAAACGCATTGTGGACAACGAGCTGTGGTTCCGGATGGGACACTGGAAGAACTACCAGAACCCCATGATGGAGGGCAAGCCCCAGCCTGCCAGTGGGTGGCTGTTCAACAGCATTGCCAACAAGCACGCCGATGCCATGGACAATTACCCGGCCCCCAACGTTCTGCCCCGGGCGGCAGACGATGCGCAGACCGCACAGGTGCTTTCCAGCATCCTGCCGGTGGTGCTGGAGCAGGCAGACTATGAGCAGGTGTACAGCGACACCTGGTGGCGCAAGCTCAAGCAGGGCACCGGGGTCAAGGGCGTGTTCTGGGACCCGGAGGCCCGGGGCGGCGTGGGAGAAATCGCCATCCGGCCCATGAACCTGCTCATGCTCTACTGGGAGCCGGGCGTGGCGGACATCCAGGCCTCGCCCCACTTTTTCTCCCTGAGCATGGAGAACACCAAACAGCTGGAAAGCCGCTGGCCCCAGCTGAAGGGCCACAGCGCCAGTGTACTGGATGTGCCTCGTTTTCTCCACGACGGCGGGCTGGACACCACCGAAAAAAGCGTGGTGGTGGACTGGTACTACAAAAAGCCGGACGAGGCCGGGCGCACCCTGCTCCACTACTGCAAGTTCTGCAACGGCGTGGTGCTCTACGCCAGCGAGAACGACCCGACCCTTGCCGGGCGAGGCTTCTACGACCACGGGAAATATCCCTTCGTGTTCGACCCGCTGTTTATGGAAGAGGACAGCCCGGCGGGCTTTGGCTATATCGATGTGATGAAGGAATGCCAGACTGCCATCGACAGGATGAACCATGCCATGGATGAAAATGTCCTGCTGGCATCCAAGCAGCGGTATGTGCTCAGCGACACGGCGGGCGTGAACGAGGAGGAACTGGCAGATCTCAGCCGGGACATCGTCCATGTGGCCGGGCGGCTGGGAGACGAGAGTTTCCGCCCGTTGCAGACCGCCGGTTTGCAGGGAAACAGCCTGAGCTACCGCAACAGCCGCATTGAGGAGCTGAAGGAGATCAGCGGAAACCGGGATATGACCCAGGGCGGCACCGCAGGCGGCGTGACGGCGGCAAGTGCCATTGCGGCCCTGCAGGAGGCGGGCAGCAAGCTCTCCCGCGATATGCTCAAAAGTGCCTACCGGGCCTTTGCAAGGGAGTGCTACCTCATCATTGACCTGATGCGGCAGTTTTACGATGAGGAGCGGGTGTTCCGTGTCATCGGGCCTGCCGGAGGCAGAGAGTTCGTGCCCTTTTCCGGGGCAGCACTGCGTGCCCGCCCCATGGGGCAGATGGGCGGCGTGGAGCTGGGAAGCCGGGAACCGGTGTTTGATATCGTGGTGAGTGCCGAGAAGAAATCCACCTTCAGCCGCCTTTCCCAGAATGAAACGGCGAAGGAGTGCTACCAGCTGGGTTTCTTTGCACCCCAGAATGCCGACGCGGCCCTGGCGGCACTGGAGATGATGGACTTTGAGGGCATCGAAAAAGTGCGCCAGAGGGTGCGGCAGAACGGCACGCTGGCACAGAAGCTGACGGCGGCCCAGATGCAGATTGCGCGGTTCCACGAGAAATTGAGCGGCGCGGAGGAAAATCTGAGCACAAGAGCATTGGCGAAGAACCTTTCCGGCGCTTTGCGCCAGCTCTCCTAACAGGAGAGCCAGGTTCACGCTGCTGGCTTGCCTCCCCTATGAGGGGAGGTGGCACCGCAGGTGACGGAGAGGTTTTACATGAGAAGGAGGCAGAAATGATCAAAGTGAATTATACGGAATTGGACGGCCCTTACGGCCTGGCCATGCGTCTGGAGGCGGCGGGCCATGCAGGCTATGCCCCGGCAGGGCAGGATATCGTGTGTGCCGGTGTCAGCACCCTGATGCAGGCACTGGTCAGCCTGCTGGCGGGCGAGGAGAACGCCCACAGCGATGCTTTTGACGAGCCCGATGGCCCCCGCCTGACGGTGACTGCCGCCCGGCCCTGTACCGCATGGGTCGAGGGGGCCTTTGAGCTGGCCAAGGCGGGCTTTGCCCTGCTGGCCGAGCGCTACCCGGACAATGTACGCTTTGCTGACCGGAGTGCCCGGGGCAAGCAGGAGATGATGGACCTGCAGCTGTTTGCTGACGGCGGCGAAGCGGCTGCCCCTGCCCTGAGCGCGGCCCAGGAACAGCAGGCTGTGGCATCGGGTACCATGAAGCCCGGTGAGAAAGCGGACGCAAGGCAGGAGACGACCGCCCCGGAGGGGGAGAAGGAGGTGAAAGAGACCGAACCGGTCAAGGCGGAAGAAGGGCAGGAACAGGAACCGCCCCGCCCTGCGCTGCCAAAACGTTTCCCGGGAAGCCAGGCTGTGGATGCCCTGCACCGGCGCTGGGCTGCCGAGGAGGCCATGATGCGCCGGGCGGTGCCGGAGTTTTCCCTGCAAAAGGAGCTGGCGGACCCCGAGATGCGCCGCCTGATGCAGCTGCCCGGGATGCGGATGCTGGATGCCTACCGGCTGGCCCACTACGGGGATGCCATGCGCCAGACTGCCCGCACCGTGGAGCAGGGCGTGGTGGAGCGCATCCGCCAGCGCGGGGCACGCCCTGCTGAAAACGGCACCCACCCCGGCAGTGCCGCCGTGACCGGTGCGGATGTGAACCGGATGACCCGCAGCCAGCGGGAAGCGCTGGAGCGTCAGGCGCTCCATGGCGCAAAGATCAGTTTTTGAGGAAAAAACCTCTCACCGCTTCGGTCTGGCTTTGCCAGCGCCTTGCGGAGCTCCCCCGAAGGGGGAGCTTGAAATCAATGAAAGAAAGGATAATGACTATGAACAACTTCAACATTCAGCTGTTTGCCGAAACTCCCCTGAACTCCACCACCACCATGACCCCGGAGATGAAGACCTTCTACGAGAAGCGCCTCATCGACCAGGCAGAGCCCCGGCTGGTGCATGACCAGTTTGCGGATTACTATCCTGTGCCCCAGAACGGCGGCAAGACCATCGAGTTCCGCAAGTACGACAGCCTGCCCAAGGCTTCCACTCCGCTGACCGAGGGCGTGACCCCGGACGGTCAGGCCCTGAACGTGACCACCATCACCAGCGACCTGCACCAGTATGGCGGCTGGACCCCGCTGACTGACGTGCTGCAGATGACCGCCATCGACAACAACGTGGTGCAGGCCACCCGTGTGCTGGCAAGCCAGGCGGGCCGCACCATGGACAGCATCACCCGTGATGTGCTGGCGGGCGGCACCAATGTGCTGTATGCCCCCAAGCAGAATGCAGACGGCACCGAAACGGAGGTGAAGAGCCGCAAGGAGCTGGACAAGACCTGCACCCTGACCCCGAAACTGTTCTTCCGGGCGGCGGCGCAGCTGGGTGCCATGAACGCGGACCCCATCGGCGACAGCTACATTGCCATCATCCACCCCTATGCCGCCTATGACCTGAAGACCTGCAGGGAATTCATTGAGGCGCACAAGTATGCCGACCCTGAGACCATGTACCGCGGCGAGATCGGCAAGCTGGGCAACATCCGCTTTGTGGAGACCAGCGAGGCCAAGATCTGGAAGGACACCACCTGCCCCAGCGGTCTGGCCGTGTTCGGCACGCTGGTGCTGGGTGCCCATGCCTACGGTGTGACCGAGCTGGAGGGCGGCGGCCTGGAGCACATTGTCAAGCAGCTGGGCTACGGCGACGACCCGCTGAACCAGCGCGCTTCGGTGGGCTGGAAGGGCATGCGTGCTGCCGAACGTCTGGTGGAGCAGTACATGGTGCGCATCGAGAGCGTGTCCAGCTACTCGGCCAACGCCGCCGCAAACTGAGGAGGTGTGCAGGATGACAGAAAAGAACGTGCGCATCCGGCTGTTCAAGGACAACAGCCGCTATAAGGGCGACCTGTTCGTCAGCGTGAACGGCGTGAACTACAAGATCCGCCGCGGTGTGGAAGTGGAGGTGCCGCCCGAAGTGGCGGAGGTGCTGGAACACAGCCAGATGCAGGACGAGCGCACCGCTGCCCGCATTGCGGCAGCGGAGAACGCGGCACAGTAAGCAACAGGACCGGAGCCCGGCAGGGAGATGCCCCGCCGGGCTTTTTTGAAAAGGAGCGTGGAACGATGACAGTAGGACAGGCGCTGGAACGCGCCGAGGAACTGCGGCCCGGCAGCCGTGTGTCCGTGCACACCCGGCAGGAGTGGCTGCGGGAAGCAGACGGCATGCTGCGGGAACGCTTTTTCAAGGCCAGTGATACGGATGCTTTTGACACCGTGGGAGCGGACCGGGCCTGGGACGATGGCCTGCAGGACGAGGATGTGCTGCTGGCCCCGGCCCCCTTTGATGCCCTGTACCCGCATTACCTGTGCGCCATGACCGATGCCGCACTGGGCGAGACCGACCGTTACGCCGGGGAGCAGGCACAGTACAATGGCATTCTGGCAGAGCTTGCGGCCTGGCTGCGCCGGACCTATCCGCCGCGGGCCTGCACCCGCTGGCAGTGGTGAAAGGAGGGATAAGATGGTTCTGGCGAACCGGACCAGAGTCCAGAACAGCCGCACCCTGCTGCGGGCCTTCGGGGGCCTGAACGAGGGCTACGGCTGCTCCGAGGCAGAGTACAGTGCGGGGATCAATTTTTCGTCCCGGGATTTCCCGGCGCTGAGCACCCGCAAGCCCCGCCGGAAGCTGCGGACCCTCACCGGCCTGAATGGGATGTACCACCTGAACGGGCTGCTGACCGTCTGCGGGAAAGACCTGGTGTACACTCCGGACGACGGCGGGGAGACCGTGACCTGCACCGATGCGGTGGCCGACAGCAAAAAGGCGCTGGTGGGTCTTGGCACGAAAATTTTGATCTTTCCGGATAAGGTCGCCTTTGATACGGCAGACGGCAGCGTTTCGGCGCTGGGAGCCTGCTGGAAAGCGGAGGGCCAGAGCGTGGAGTTTGCTCCCTGCGATGCGGAGGGCAGGACCTACACGCCCACAGGCGTGGGCCGGGAAGAGCCGGAAAGCCCGGCGGACGGGCAGATCTTCCTGAAGGTGGAGGATGAAGAGCACCCCTGGCGGTACGATGGAACATTGGAAGTGTACAGCGCAGCGTCCGGCAACTGGACGGCGCTGCCGCTGGACTATTGCCGCATCACGGCGGCCGGTGCACAGGAAAAATTCTGCCAGTGGGACACGGTGACCGTGCAGGGCACGGCGGCAAAGCAGGCCGGACAGTGGGAAGCACTGGACGGGGACTGCGTGGTGTATGCCGTCACGGAGAACAGCCTGTGCGTGCGTGCCGACCCGGCGGGCGACTATTTTTACGGCACACTGGTGCAGGGGACCGATGCGGCCCAGTGGACCAGCCTGGACGGCAGCCAGACCCGCAGCATCGCGGCGGAACAGACTGTGCAGCTGGAACGCCGGGTGCCGGACCTGGACTTCGTGACCGAATGCGACAACCGGGTGTGGGGCTGCAGCAGCCGGGAAAATGTGATCTACGCCTGCAAGCTGGGCGACCCCACCAACTGGTTTTCCTATCGGGGCATTGCGGCGGACAGCTATGCGGTGACGGTGGGCAGCGACGGAGCCTTTACCGGCGCGGCCACCTGCATGGGCTATGCGTTGTTCTTCAAGGAGAACACCCTGCACAAGCTGTGCGGCACAAAGCCCTCGGATTTTCAGCTCACCTCCCTGCGCTGCCGGGGCGTGGCCAAGAATGCGGCCCGCAGCCTGTGCGTGCTGAACGAGACGCTGTATTACCTCTCGCCGGATGGGGTCATGGCTTGGGACGGCAGCATCCCCACCAAGGTGTCGGCGGTGTTGGACGCCAGTCGGCTGGCTAACGTGCAGAGCGCTGTGGGCGGTGCGCTGGACGGCCGGTATTATCTGCACATCTCCCGCACGGCCGGGACCCAGGGGCAGACCCGGCTGCTGGTGTATGACACCGAACGCGGGCTTTGGCACGAAGAGGACGTATGCTCCTGCGACATGGCCAGCACCGGCGGCCAGCTGTATCTGTGGGACGGGCAGGCCCTGTGGGCGGCGGATCCCAGCCGGGAGAGCGACTGGCAGAGCACCGAAGGTGTGGAACAGCAGGTGTCGTTTGAGCTGGTGACCGGTGACATCGGGCAGGACGGGGCGGAACAGCGGTATCTGTCGCGGCTGACGCTGCGGCTGGACGCGGCCTGTGCCAGCACGGTGGAGGTAGCGCTGAGCTATGACGGCGGCCCATGGGAGACAGTGGCAAGCCTGACCGCCCGGGAGGCCCGCCGCAGCTATGACCTGCCGCTGGTGCCCCGGCGGCACAGCACCCTGCGGCTGCGCCTGCGGGGCAAAGGGCAGATCACCCTGCGCAGTCTGGCGAAGAATCTGGCCGCGGCCAAAGGCGGCCTTGTGGAAGAACAGGAGGAAGCAACATGGCAAGTGTGAACGGTCTGAACCGGCTGGGTCTGCCGAAGTTGAGCGAAAACATGGACCCGGAGGACGCAAGAGCGCTGCGCAGCTACCTGTACCAGATGCAGGAACAGCTGCAGTATGTACTGACCAATCTGGACGTGGAAAACCTGTCGGAGGAGCTGCGCACCCGGTTGAATTCGTTGTAAAAGAAAGGAGAAGAGCATGGCGACCAAAAAGAAAGAGGAAGAGCTGGCAGCGCCGGAGGCGCAGAGCGGCTATGACACCAGCGGCCTGGAAAACCGACAGCAGGTGGAAGAGGCCATGGCAGGGGCCGGTTACCGCCCCGGCCAGAGCGTGACCAACGCCGCAAACGCGCTGAAGGAGTGGCAGGACAAGCGCCCGGAGGCGTACCAGAGCGGCTACCAGGACCGCATCAATGAGGTGCTGGACCGTCTGCTGGCACGGGAGAATTTTGCCTACAGTTATACGCAGGACCCGCTGTACCGGCAGTACGCCCAGCAGTACACCCAGAACGCCCACAACGCCAGTGCCGATGCCGCTGCACAGGCGGCAGCCCTGACCGGCGGTTACGGCTCCAGCTATGCGGCCAGTGCGGCACAGCAGGCCTACCAGCAGCAGATCGGTGCGCTGAACGAGGCCATCCCCAGCCTGTACAGTCTGGCACTGGACACCTACACCAGCGGCGGCGATGAGCTGGTATCGCGGCTGGACCAGCTGAACGCCCAGGAACAGAGTGCGCAGGAGCAGTACGACCGGCAGCTCTCAGATTACTACACCCAGCTGCAGCAGAAAGGGGAGGATTACAACAACGCCTACGCGCAGGATTACGGGCAGTATCAGGACTATCTGAGCCGTCTGGACACCCTGCACGGCTACTATACTGCGCAGGAACAGGCACAGGCCAGCCGCCGCCAGCAGACCTTCAACGGCATCATGACCGTGCTGGGGGTCATCGGGGATGCGATCCAGCTGGCCATCAGCGGCACCACCGGCATCGGCTCGCTGGCGGGCAGCCTGCTGAACACCGGGTACAACATCGTGTCCGGCACCCGCGCCTACGAGGCCGACCGTGCCGACACGGCATGGAACCAGCAGATGCAGGAAAAGCAGCGGCAGGACAGTTTGACCCAGCAGCGCTATGAGAATGAAGCCAGCGAGCGCGCCTATCAGGATGCGCTGAAGCAGCAGGCCTTCAACAACAGCGTTACCTCGGAAAAGCTGAACATTGCCAAGGGCGAGTGGGCGCTCAAGCAGTCCAATGCGCAGGCAAAGGCCAGCCGTGCGGCGGGCAATGCGGCTGCAAAAAGCAGTGGCAGCGGCAAGGCATCGGGGAGGGCTGCGGGAACGAATGCGCTGAAGGGCAGCAGCGTGGTGCCCTTTACGGCGGCACTGCTGCGCAGCCGTGGCAAGAGTGACACGTCCATTGCCAATGCCCTGCAGAAAGAGGGCTACACCACCAGCGAGATCGCAAAGATCCTGCAGCAGATGAACCGGTAAGAGAAAAAGCGGAGGCGTCCATCAAATGATGGACGCCTCCGCTGCTGTATCTGTGATTTTGGGTTCGAGCCAACTGGGTACCCCACCAAAGAGAAGCGGGACCCCGGTAGACATTCCGAATGGTTGGGACCCGCGGGCTAAGCAACAGCCCACTGGGCTGATTGCTTACGGTGCTGCGCACCGCCGCCCTGTTCTCGTCCTACTGGGCACCCCACCAAAGAAAAAATCCGCCGTTGCAAAGCAACAGCGGATTTTTGGTGGGGTGCCCAGTGGGACTCGAACCCACGGTCTCCAGATCCACAATCTGGCGCGTTAACCGACTACGCTATGGGCACCACATAGATGCGCCCGAAGGGACTCGAACCCCCGGCCCACTGCTTAGAAGGCAGTTGCTCTATCCACCTGAGCTACGGGCGCACGTTGTTATCCCATTGGGTTCCTTTATGGCGGCAGTCGTGTGTCGGCACACGCTGCGAGAAGTATAATACCATACGGAACCCGGTCTGTCAAGAACAATTTGAAAAAAGTTTCGGATTTTTATGCGGCGCAGTTACAGCAGCCACATGCCGACAAAGCCGCAGGCAAACCCGAGGGCAAGCCCGGCGGCCACATCCCGGATATGGTGCACACCGGTGAGCACCCGCACCACGGCAATGAGCAGGGCGATGACGATCATGCACCAGCCGACAGCCGGGTAAAAATACAGCCACACCATGGCCAGCACAGCGGCGCTGAGCGCATGCCGGGACGGGAAGGACCGGCCGTGGGTGTCCTTCTGGACCAGCGGAGTGAAACCCGGCTGGTCGTAGGGGCGGGGGCGGTCGAGCCGGGCACGGAGCGCGGTGCCAACCCAGAAGGTGATGCCCGGCACCAGAATGGAACGGGCGATCTCCGGCATCAAATCAGGAGCGGCGCTTTGCCGGGTCAGGAACAGCTGCACCAGCCGGACATTGAGCAGGCACAGCAGCACCGGGTAGGAGACAAACGGCACCAGCGGGAGCCAGCGGTCCAGCGCGACCACGAAGCGCCGGGCGGCCGGGTGCGCGTCAAACCACCGGTACAGGGCGTGATAGTGTTCTGCGGTCAAAAAAGGTCCCTCCGCATCGGGTCAGAATGAGATCAGAAACAGGTGTCCAGATAGTTTTCCACATCGAAGGGCTCCGGTGTGGAATCTTTGCGCAGGTACAGCGGGTGGTGCGGGTGGCCTTTTTTGCTGCGCTTGCCAAAGGTCACCCAGGGAATGTTCTTTTCCCGGGTCAGGGCCACCATCTCCCGCATGAGGCCGGGCAGGTAATCCCGCTTTTCGATCAGGGTGCCCCAGGCGGCCCACATGGTGGGTTTGGTCTGGGCCAGCACGGCCTGCAGCCAGCGCAGGTTCTCGTCGCACAGGGCGCGGTCCGGCACACGGTCCATGTCGTTGGGGTCGGTGGCACGCTGAGGGTACACGTTGAACATGATCCAGCTATCAAAATCGTTGGCGTTGGCCAGACGCTCCACACTTTTCAGGGTGGGGTCCAGTGCACCGGGCTGAGCGGTGCTGGGGTTGATGCCGATGCACACCAGCGGGTGCCGGCCCACCCGGCCCAGCACATAGCGATAAGGCTGGTATGTATGGGGCTCGTAATACCACAGACCGCCGGGGTATTCGTCGGCTTTCAGCAGGGGAAGTGCGTCGGTGTGCATGGGTGTGCTCCTATCCTTCGATCAATTTCTTTTATCGTACCCGAAATGTGGGGAGAAATCAACACTTTTGTGCGACAAAGTCTCCCATAAAACTGATTTTCATGGTATACTGAGCTGAACAGTGCAGCGCAGCTGCACAGCGACCCACCGGAGACGAAAGGAGCAGGTTATGCTGGAAGATTACAAAAACGCGCTGAAGTCCGGACAGCGCGCCTATCGTGCCTGCGTGGCACGCGGCCAGTCGCCCTATCTTGCGGTGCTGGACGATATTCTGGTCAATGTGAACATCGTATCACAGGAGCCGCTGGGTCTGGTGGAGATCCCGGCCGAGAGCATCGTGGGCACCAAGACCAGCGGACGGCACACAGCCTTTGCGCCCAACTTCATGCCTCTGCTGGAGGCGGACACCGAGTTTGCCGCCAAGTGGTCCAACCTCTGCGAGGCCCACCTGGAAGAGGGCATCCACACGCCCATCATTGCCTTTGAGTTCATGAACCGGTTCTATGTGCAGGAGGGCAACAAGCGGGTCTCGGTGCTCAAGTATTACGGCGCGGTCAAGATCGCGGGCACGGTCACCCGGCTGATCCCGGAGCGCAACGACAGCCTGGAAAACCGCATCTATTACGAGTTCCTGGACTTCTACCGGCTGTCCAAAGTCAACGATGTGCACTTCAGCAAACCGGGCAGCTATGCCAAGCTGCAGACGCTGGTGTGCAAGGCGTCGGGCGAGAGCTGGACGGACGATGACCGGATGAACTTTGCGGCCTTTTACACCATGTTCTGCCAGCAGTTCCAGCAGCTGGGCGGCGACCGGCTCAACATCACCGCCGGGGATGCCATGCTGGTGTATCTGAGCGTTTACCGCTACTCGGACGCCTGCGACTCCACCCCGGCACAGATGAAGGCAAACATGGAAAAGCTGTGGAACGAGGTGCGGGTGCTCACCGAGCCGCAGGCCGTGCATCTTTCACTGGAGCCGACCCAGAGCACCGGCGAGCCGCTGCTGGCCAAGCTGAACATTTTCAGCTCCCGGCCCAGTGAGCTCAAGGTGGTGTTCCTGCATGAGCACAATGCCGAGAACAGCGCCTGGGTGCGCAACCACGACAAGGGCCGTGCGGCGCTGGAAAAGGAATTTCCGGACCGGCTGTCTGTTACCTGCCGGGAGAATGTGAACCCGGAGGTGGACGCGGAACAGATCCTGGAGGACGTAGCCCACGACAACGCGGATGTGATCTTCACCACCAGTGCCCGGATGCACACGGCCTGCCTGAAGGTGGCGGCCCAGCACCCCAAGACCCGCATCCTGAACTGCTCGCTGAACGCGCCGCATCCGCTGGTGCGCACCTACTACCCCCGCACCTATGAGGTGACCTACCTGCTGGGCCTGTTGGCCGGTGCGCTTACCCGCACCGATCGGGTGGGCTATGTGGCGGCCAACCCGGTGTACGGCATCCCGGCGGCAGTCAACGCCTTCGCACTGGGCCTCAAGACGGTGCGCCCCTGCGCGCGGGTGCTGCTGCGCTGGGCCTGCCTGCCCGACCCGGCCCACCCGCTGGATTTCTCGGACTGCCCGGACGTGGACATTTTCTATGCCCACAGCAGGAAGGAGCCGGAAGGTACCTACCGGGATTACGGTCTGTGCCGCCGTCGGCCGGACGGCACGCTGGAGCCGCTGGGCCTGCCGGTGTGGAAATGGGAAACCTTCTATATTGAGATCATCCGCTCCATTTTTGATGGCACCTGGAACAACGACGGCAGCGGTGCCCGGGCGGTGAATTATTGGTGGGGCATGCGCAGCGGTGCCGAAGAAATCAACTACAGCGCCGACCTGCCGGCAGGCACTCTGCAGCTGCTGGACCTGATGGAAAAGCTGCTGAGCGAGGATGAACTGCGCATCTTCCATGGCGAGCTGTACGCCGCAGGCCATGTGCTGCATGCACCGGAAAAGCTGATCTATTCGCCCAAGGAGCTCATGGAGATGGACTGGCTGGACGAGTGCGTGGACGGTGCACTGCCGCATTACGACGATCTGGACGTCAAGACCCGGACGCTGGTGGCCATCAACGGCCTGGCGAACCTGAAGAAGCTGGAGTAAGGACCGGACGACCGGTACAAAAAACGGAGCAAACCAGACGTGAAAATACTTGCGATTTCGGATGTGCCCTCCAAAGCCTTGTGGGACTACGGCACCCGGGAACATCTGCAGGGGATCGACCTGATCCTTTCCTGCGGGGACCTGCCAAAGAAGTATCTGGAGTATCTGACCAATTTCACGACCGTGCCCATTTTGTATGTCCACGGCAACCACGACGGAAGCTACCGGGGCGATGAGCCGGGCGGCTGCATCTGTGTGGATGATCAGGTGTTCGTGTGGAACGGGCTGCGCATCATGGGGCTGGGCGGGTGTTTCCGCTACAACCAGGAAGATACCTACCAGTACACCGAGGCGGCCATGCGCCGCCGGGCACGCAAACTCTGGCTGCAGGCGCACAAGGTGGGCGGCATCGACATCCTGCTCACGCATGCCCCGGCCAGCGGCCTGAACGACGGCACCGACCGCGCCCACAAGGGCTTTGTGTGCTTCAATGAGCTGCTGGACGAATACCAGCCTGCCTGGTTCGTGCACGGGCATGTGCACCTGAACTATGACGCAAAGCTGCCCCGGGTGTGCACCTGCGGAAACACCACGGTGATCAATGCCACGGAGCGCTATGTGTTTGAGATCCCGGATCCGGATCCGCTGCAAAAGCGGAAATTCCTCTGGGGCAGCGCAAAGAAATAACAGGGCATCAAGGCACAAAACAAAACGCTTCTGCAGGAGTTCTGCAGAAGCGTTTTTTGCGTGTTTTGTTTGTGCTCCGTCGTGCGGTGCGCGGCACCCGGAACGCAGAAAAATTACAGGTCCAGTTTGCCGGAGACCTTGTTGATGACGTAGTAGGCAGTGCCCTCTTCCGGCTTGACGTATACCTTGCAGGACTGCACGCCCACCTTGTGGGTGGCGCGGTAGTCGGCCTTGGCACGGTCGATGACATCGGTAATGTTGTACTGTTTGCCGTTCAGTTCCACATACAGCTCCGGAGCCAGCGGCGGACGGCCGCGGCGGGCAGGTGCCTTTGCGGCAGTTTTGCGGGTCTTAGAGTCCGCAGCAGATTCCGTTGCGGGGGAAACTGCAGGAGTCTTTTTCTCAGCCATAATAAAACCTTCTTTCTGGATTCTGAGCACAGCGGTGCGTGAAGGTCCGCCGTGCAGGTTCCGACTTAAACAAATTACTTATATAATAATTTTTTGCGGTTCGTTTGTAAAGCCTTTTTCCAAAAAAATCTCGCAAAACCGGCAGGAAACAGGATCTGCAATGCAAAGAAACGTTCCGGCAGCCGTTCGGGGAACGGAAATTCCGGTTTCCCGGCAGAAATCAGGGATTTCCGACCGGAGACGGTTTTGTACTTCGGAGAGAAACAAATCGGGTAAATGCGGCGTGTGCGGCGTGCAGACTTTACCGGCGGCAAAGATTTTCGGTCTGTGCAATCACTGGGTCCAGAAGTTCTTCGTCCCAGTCCTCGGAAAAGGCGAACAGGCCCCGGTAAATGGCCAGCTGCACGTCGGCATCCGGGTGCTGTGCAGCCAGGCGGAACACGGCCTGCAGCAGCCGCAGCTTGCGCTGCCGGACGGCGGGCGCTGCACTGCGCAGCCGGGTAAGGTCATAGTCCTTTGTGTTGCCGCAGGGCATGGCGCAGGTGGCACAGTTGGGGGCCACCGCGTGCTTTTCGGCGCGGGTGATGTCCAGCATGCGCTGCAGCGTTTCGGCCGGGGCATCCGGCTGTGCTGCCAGACGCAGCCCGGCGTTGAGCACGGCGTCGGTGTTCTCGGTCTTGGGTTCGCTGGAAGTGGAGCGCGCAAGGCCCACAAGGGCACCCAGCAGGGTGTCCCGCAAGGTGTCTGCCGGGGTGTCCGGCGTGCGGAGATAGTCGGTCATGGCAGTGTCCTTTCAAGTGTAAAAATCTGCAAAGAGTATAGCTCATTTATCCGCGCAATACAAGCCGCAGAAAAAAGCCCCCTCACAGCGGAGGGGGCCGGAAATGAGAAAATCAGAGCAATGCAGGAACTTCTTTTGCCAGCATCTCAGCCAGCTGAGCATGACCTTTGCAGGTCAGATGCATGAAATCCACCTGGTTGAACTCGCAGTCCTTTGCATCCAGGAAGTGCACGTTCTGGCGCGCGCAGATGATGCGGAACTGCTCGGCCACACCGGCGGATTTCTCCACACAGCCGTCGCCCATGACCGCGTCATGGAACCCGGCCCCGATGGGCGGCGGTGCCACCACCAGAATGTTGGGCTGTTTGGTGCCCCAGCAGTCCACGCTCTTGGCCTTGAGGATCAGGCGCTCCATACCGGCTGCAATGCAGGCGGCGTTGGCACCAAAGCGCTCTTTCACGTCGTTGGTGCCCAGCATGATGATGAGCAGGTCAATGACCTCATGGCTCTTGAGCAGGGAATAGATCACGCTCAGGGCGTCCATGGACTCGTGGATGGGGTCCACGAACACGGTGGTGCGGCCGGAAAGGCCCTCCTCGGTCACCAGATATTCGTCGCCCAGCGCCTTTTGCAGGCGGCAGGTCCAGCGCTCGTCCTCGTTGAAGCGGATGCCGTGGTCGGCACAGTCATTGGGGTCAGCACAATAGCCGTGGGTGTTGGAATCGCCCAGGCAGAGGATATGCGTTTTCATGGGAAATCACTCCTTTTCCATCGTCTGGCGGAAGTAATACACAGCGCCCACCATACCGGCGTCGTTGTGCAGCTGTGCGGCGCGGATCTCCAGCCCCTCGGCAAAGGCGGGCATCACCGATGCCTTTACTTTGGCGGCAATGGGGTCGATGAGCAGCTTCTGCTGGGCGCTCACGCCGCCGCCGATCAGGATCAGTTGCGGGTTGAAGATGTGCACCATGCCGGCAAGGCCCTGCGCGATCTCGTCGGTCCAGGCGTCCAGCAGGGCCAGCACCTCCGGGTTTCCGGCTTCTGCTGCGGCAAAGATGGCGCGGCCGTCCGTCCAGGCAGGGTTCTTCTCCTTTGCGGCACGCACAAGGGCAGTGGTGGCGGCGTAGCGCTCCCAGCAGCCGGTGGCCCCACAGGTGCAGGGTACGCCGTCCAGTGCGTGGGTACGGTAGTGGCCCAGCTCACCGCCAAGGCCGCGGGCACCCTCCAGCAGGCGGCCGCCGGTCAGGATGCCGCCGCCCACGCCGGTGCCCAGTGTCACACCGATGACGTCGGTATAGCCCTGCGCCCCGCCGACCCATACTTCGCCAAGGGTCATGCAGTTGGCGTCGTTGGCCACCGTGACGGGCAGGCCAAAGTCCTGCTCCAGCGCGGCCTTGATGGGGCTGCCGATGTAGTTGGGGAAATTGCCGCAGGTACCGGCCACGATGCCCTTGCGGCTGTCGATCTGGCCGGTGGCGGACACGCCAATGCCGGAAAGGTTTTCCACCGGGATGGCCTGTGCTGTTAAAAATTCCTTTGCGGCCTTGCGCACGGTGTCCAGCACGGGGGTCTGGTAGCCGTCAAAGTTCACGCTCTGCTCGCCCTTGCACAGCACTTTGCCGGCCTCGTCCACGATGCCCAGCTTAACGGCGGTGCCGCCGATGTCAATGCCAAAATACTGTTTCATGCAGCGTCTCCGTTTACTTGTTCATGGCGTTGATGGCACCGGTGAAGCGGGCCGTGATCTCGGCCGGGCGGGTGATGGCACCGCCCACCACCAGGGCAAAGGCCCCGGCTTCCAGTGCCTTGACGGCCTGCTCCGGGTAGTGGATGTGGCCCTCGGCAATGATCTTGGCCGGGCACTCGGTGGCCAGCTTGTGCACAAACTCAAAGTCGATGTCGTTGATGCCCTGGGTCTCGGGGGTGTAACCCCGCATGGTGGTGCCCACAAAGTCGGCACCGGCTTCGGCGCAGAGCATGGCGTTCTCAAAGTTGTCGCAGTCGGCCATGAGCAGCTGATCCGGGTACTTGGCCTTGATGGCACGGATGAACTCGGCGGAGGTGGAGCCGTCAGGCCGCAGGGCCCCGGTGCCCTGGACTGCCAGGATATCCACACCGCAGGCCACCAGCTCGTCCACTTCCTTCATGGTGACAGTGATGTACATGGGGGTGCCGGGGTAATCTTTTTTGATGATGCCAATGACCGGCAGGTCCACCACCTGCTTGATCTGGGTGATGTCGCGCACGGTGTTGGCACGGATGCCCACGGCACCGCTCATGGCGGCAGCCTTGGCCATCAGGGGCATCACGCCGCCCTCCTTGGTGTACAGCGGTTCGGTCTCCAGTGCCTGACAAGAGACGATCAGACCGCCCTTGATCTGAGCAAACAGTTTTTCCTTATCCATTGTTTCAGCCCTCCATTTTGATTTTGACAACGGCCTTGCGCACATTGGCACAGCCATCCTGTACCAGGCCGGGTTTGTGCAGCTCCGTGGGGAAGAACAGGACAAATCGCCCCTCGCCCAGGGCACCGCTCACAACGCTGGCGCTGTCCTGGAACCCGCAGTCCACGGTATATTCGCCGACTTCCTCGCCGGGCTCATTGGTGTAGCCCCAGCCCTCGCCGCCGGTGATGTCGATCTGCAGGTCGGCATACAATTTGTGATATTCGGGGTGGTAGCCTGCATCCGGGTGCAGGGCGGCGTCCATCACGTTGATGAATACCTCGTCACCGTCCACCTCGGTGCGGCCGTTCGGCAGGGCCGAAAGGTCGTGGGTGAGCAGGTAATCGATGGCGGTGTCCAGATTGGGATGCAGCCCTTTGTAGCGGGCCAGATGCTCCAGAGTATCGCAGATCATGGTGCATTCCTCCAAAAAAGAAGCGCCCGCCTCCCCTCTGAAAAGAGACGGAGAGGGGGCGCT
>ERZ772876.1426-NODE-1426-length-24384-cov-4.069711_pt1 | contig 24384 bp, 23 predicted proteins | sample MGYA00580584_ERZ772876 | MGnify/ENA primary metagenome ERZ772876 (study PRJEB29015, sample SAMEA2737728) | human gut metagenome | biome: human gut; feature: human-associated habitat; material: faeces | place: China | collected 2012 ... | reverse complement strand
CGTGGAATTCTATTGGACTGTTCGGGAAAATCGGTATCGGTGTGGCGGCAGTAGCAACCGCTTATGGCGTTATATCAAAGATTGAACAGAACGCCCGTGAGAACCTTCAGACCTCTTTCGACAATGCAATGTCGACCGCTTCGGAGCGTTCAAATGTATACGACCTCTATAAGGCATACGAGGCTGCGAACGAAGCATATGACGGAAGCATCAGCAGCAAAGAAGCCCTGGAGGCCGCAACGTTATCTCTAGCAGAAGCTCTCGGTATCGAGAAAGATGCTATTGATGGCGTCAAGGATAGCCTACATGAGAAAACCGGTGAAGAACTGAGTGCCGCGGTTGATGATGCTGAGCAAGCAGTTATTGCTGCCAATCAAAAAATCGCCGGAGCTGTTACCGGAGGATCAACCAGTTGGAGCGCTGCCAATGATAAGGGCTATATCAATCAGTTTGCACAAATTCTTATGGCCGCAGATGACGAGGACTCCTATCAGTACAACTTAGATGTTGACGACTCTGCAGAGAAAGCGAAGCATCTGGTCAATGTTTACAATAAGATGCTCGAGTATCGAAAGGAACTTGCCGATTCAAAGAAGTACGATACAGTGGCATACAAAGCGGTTGATGATGCAATCAATTACCTGAAACCTGATATTGACGATTTAACTTCCGCTCAAAATCTGCTTAACGATGCTACCGAGGCATACAATAACTTCCTAAATCCGTCATCTGGCGATGGTATTGCTGACGCAGAGACAAAGCGTGCCAATAGTCTGAAGACGGCATCTGAAAAGACGATTGCAGTAATCACCGATATTCAGAACGCTCAAAAAGCCCTCGCCTCTCAGGAATCCGGTAAGTCTATCTCTCCGAGCGATTTCACGTCTGAGGAACTAAAAGGCTATGCCTCCGCTCTGGAATATGTGAATGGCGTGTATCAGCTGAACGCAGAAAAGGTCAGAGCGATCGCTGAAGAAAACACAAATGCGCAGATCGAAATCAACGATACAAATAAGGCTCTCGCCCAGCAAAAGTACCTTGAAAATGCAAAGCAAATCGAAAAGTATCGCAAGGAGCTTGAAGCGGCAAAAGCTTCTGGGGACGATTCCGTTGAAACAATTGAGTCTAATATCGAATCGCTTCTAAAAGAAAATTCTGCTCTGAAATTAGAATGCGATCAGTACGATCTAATGAGCGCAGCGCTGGTGGAAGCTACCGGTGCATATCAGAGTTGGGTCAACGCTAAGAGTGCTGGCGAGACCGGAGACATGTTTGATGGTACCCTTGAAGCGCTGAAGCAAATTGATGATACACTGAATAATTCTGACTCCGATTTGTTTGGGCGAATTGGCAGGGAAGATTATAAGGCCGCAGTTGACTTTGTTGTCCCTGATACGGTTGATAAGGAAGACAGCGCTGCTGTAAACAGCTATCTGCAAAGCATCAGCGACATGTTTACCTATGATAGCAATGGCAACAAGAATGGGTTAAACATTGACGGCTTTATTCAGAAGTCAGTCGATCAGGGATTGCTCGTACTGAACGAGGCCGGAACTGCATATGAGATTGCCGGCCACAAGACAATGGAGGACTTCGCGAGTGGCCTCGGTCTTGCGATGCCCTTAGTACGGGCTATGTTTGGTGAGCTTCAGGAATTCGGCGCAAAGTTTGACTGGGCGGATGAAGCTTCAAAGACTATCGGCGATCTTGCCGTACAGGCTAATGAATCTGCTGAAGCATTGAGAAACGTGGAGCAGTTCAAAGATCTGAAAATTGTCATGGACGTATCCGAATTCGATGATGCAGATAAAGCGTGCGAAACACTCAAGTCATCTATCGAGCAGATGCAGGATTTTAAGCTAAAGCTTAATCCTGATGTAGACCAGGAGAAGCTGCAGCAGGCCGACGATGTCATCAGATACTGCGTTGCGCAGAAGCAGCTTCTTTCCGCACCGGCAATCATGTCTGTCGATGTGAGCAAGGTCACATCCGAAATTGCGCCCGCTCTTGACCTGCTCCAGCAGTTCCAGAATGCGCAGAACAACCTTGAGATGGATGCTTCCGTAGGTGCCGATACATCAGAAGCAGAGACAAAAATCACAGGGCTTGTAACTGAAATACAAGGGCTTGATCCTGAAATTCTGACAAAAATCGGACTCGATCCAACAAGTCAAGAGACAATTCAGGCATATATTAACGGGCTGGATGCAGAGGCGATCGTCAATTTTGGCGTTGACTCATCACTCGTAACTGCCTTTGAGAAATCTAGCCATACCGCAAAGGGTACTGTAAACTGGTATGACAATACCACTAATTTGAGCAAGTCATTTAGACGGATTGGGTACGTGTATTGGCAGGATGCAAATAGTCCATCAAGCTCCCGCGGCGGTGGTGGCGGTCATTTTGTAAATGGCTCCGCAAATGCGTATGGTTCCGTCAGAGTCGGTACTGCGAAGCTGCAAGGCGATTGGCGCGCTCACGCCGGACGATCCCTTGTAGGAGAGCTGGGACGTGAAATCATTGTGGACCCAAACACCGGCAGATGGTACACCGTCGGCGATAAAGGTGCTGAGTTCGTCAATGTCCCAGAAGGCGCTATCATTTTCAACCATAAACAGAGCGACGCTCTGTTTGAAAATGGCCGCGTCACCGGGCGTGGGCAGTCCTATGTATCCGGCAGTGCTTTTGTCACGGGATACATCCCATCTGGCATTAAGTACAATGGCAGCAGCTCCAGTGGGCGTAACCCCGGCTACAGCAATCCCTCAGGTGGTACAAGCTCCTCTGTCGATAACAACTACAACAAGGAACTGGAAACCTTTGACTGGATCGAAGTAGCCATCGACCGAATCGAGCGTGTTATCGAACGTCTCGGCAAGGTTGCGGATAGTGTCTTCAAGTCTTTGAAGACGAGGATGACCGCTGCCACAGACGAGATCTCTATGGTAACGCAGGAGATCGACCTGCAGCAGCGGGCTTATGACAAGTATCTCAGCGCCGCTGAATCTGTCAGCCTGTCCTCTGACCTGAAAGAACTCGTGCGGAATGGTGCTATCGATATCTCTCAGTACGATGAAGATACGACAAAGCTCATTAACGACTACAAAGATCTTTACGACAAGGCGCTGGATTGTTCCGCAGCTATCGACGACCTGCACGAGTCCTTAGCGCAGCTCTATAAAGATAAGTTCGATGCAATCCAGGAGAGTTACAGCAATAAGCTGACCCTCATGCAGAAGACATCGGACGCTTTGTCGAAGAAAATCGATAAGCTGGAAGAACAGGGTTATATGCAGAATGCGAACTACTATGCTCAGATGCAGAATATCGAACAGCAAAATATCCAGACGCTTAACAAAGAACTCACCGATCTGAACCGCACCTTCAACGACGCCATGGCCTCCGGAGAGATTGAAGAAGGCAGTGACGCATGGTATGAGATGAAGATCAGCATCGAGGATACCAAGGCAGCTATTGATGATGCAGAGCTTTCTATCATCAAGTACGCAAATGCTATCCGTCAAATCAGCTGGGACTACTTTGATTACGCTCAGGAGCGTGTCTCTCAGATCACATCCGAAGCAGACTTTCTTCTAAATCTGCTGGACGGCAGGGATATGTACGACGAGAACGGCAACCCGTCCGACGCCGGTACTTCTTCTATGGGACTCCGTGCTGAAAAGTATGGCGTGTACATGGCTCAAGCTGACAAATACGCGGACGAGATCAAGAAGCTCAACAAGGAACTAGCATCCGATCCAAACAACAAGGATCTTATCGAGCGTCGGGACGATCTGCTTGCCTCTCAGCGTGACTCCATTCTCGCCGCAAAGCAGGAGAAGGAGGCCATGATCGATCTTGCCATGAACGGGATTCAGGTCGAGCTGGACGCCATTCGGGAACTGATCGATGCATACACAGAATCTCTGGACAGCGCGAAAGATCTGTACGACTATCAAAAGAGGATTGCGGAAAAGACTGCAAACATCTCTGCGTTGGAGAAGCAGCTGGCCGCATACCAGAATGACATGTCCGAAGAGACTCGCTCAAAGATTCAGAAAATTCAGCTCGAGCTAAAAGACGCCAAGGACGATCTGAAAGATACTGAGTACGATCGCTTTGTCAGTGACGCAAAGGATGCGCTTGACTCCATGTATGATGAATACGAGGATCTGCTGAACAACCGCTTTGATGACGTAGATGCTTTGTTCGAGAAGTTGATTGATACCGTAAACGAGAACTACACAGATATCAATGACTACATTTCTAAAGCTGCCGGTTCTGTCGGCTACACCATCACCGAGGCGACCAGCTCGCTTTGGGCAAATGGCGGCGGCGCAAATGGACTTGTATCTGTGTATGGAACAGATATCTCCACGAAGCTCACGTCCGTCGGGTTGACTATTGAGAATATCTTCTCTGTTCTCGAAGGGATTGCAAGAGTAAATGGCGTATCGTTCGGCAACATTAAGTCCTACAAATCAGGCGGACTGATCGATTATACCGGCATTGCAAACGTGCATGGCTCTGAGAGCAGACCGGAAACGGTACTAAATGCGGACGACACAAAGAATTTCATTATGCTTCGAGATGCCATGCGAAGCGGCGCTCTTAAGTCTATGCTCGGTTCCGTTCGTATCGGGAGCGAGCTTGGTAAGGTTGGTGCTGTTGACGCGGTGGCAATCAGCAAAACCGGAGGCGACGACGGTTATACCGTCGGCTCAATCAGCGTCTCCATTCCGATTGCACATGTCAATGACTACAACGATTTTGTGAATCAGCTTCGGGATGACAAACAGTTTGAACAGCTTATTCAGGACGTGACCATCGGCAGAATCGCGGGCAAAAACAGCCTGAGCAAGAACAGGCATAAGTGGTAAAACTTTCGCGGGAGGGACGTTACTGTCCCTCCCGCGAAAGTATATGGAGGGAATATGAGGAACGAACGGAAATTTGAATATCAGGCAAGGAAAATCAAGCAGCTCGAAGAGGAACTGAAACAGGAAAAATCATCGGCTACTGCTTTGGAAAGTGAAAACAAATCAATTCGGCGTAAGTATGACGCCGCATTAGAAACAATAGAGCGTATAAACACAGAACATCAGTCCTATGTCAACTCCCACACTCAGGCTGTAGCAGAGGCAGTTGACGCAAGGAAAACATACGAGGCTTTGATTGCGGAGTGTTTAGCAGTCAAGAGCGAATACGAAAAACAAATTACGAAACTAATTGGTGACGCCAAAAGGGCGGGTTGCCATTCAAATAAACAGTAAAGGAGTGCTGACATGAGGACATTGGATTTCTGGTACGACGAGCAGTGCTTAAGCGATTACAACTTCGTTGTATGCGACTTCTCCGCCGGCTCCGGCATTTCAGAGGTAAGCGCGGGATCGACGATTACATTCGTAAAGGTATCCCGGAACGGTGGAGCAAAGCACAGTCTGACGAATACGAAATACAATGACTGTCTGTCTGCCACATTTGACATCTGCAAGAATCCAGATATATTTCACGACGAGGATATGGAGATTACTTCTGACGAGTTCCGGGACATTATGCGCTGGCTGAATCGGAAAGAGTATCTTCCCTTCCACTTTATCAGCGACGACGGTACCGTTGATGATATCGAAACCTGCTGGCATAACGCCAGTTTCAACCTATCGAAACTTATGCTGGACGAGCGCACATACGGAATCCGGCTAAAGCTGGAGACAAATATGCCGTATGGCTACGGCGAAGAGAAGGTCTTCTCCTGGAGCGCTACCAGCGGCAATCTTTCAAACGTTATCATGGACACGTCCGACGAAATCGGCTATATCTACCCTACCCTTATCGTGACATGCCGACAGAACTGTACTCTCACCATAACCAACGAGTCCGAGGGATGCTCCTCCGCTATCAAGAATTGTAAAGTCGGAGAGCAAATCACCATGTACGGCGACACAAACATCATTGCTTCTTCCAACCCCGGTCATGACATCTGCAATGATTTCAATTACGACTTCTTCCGGATCGGGAACAGCGCTGCTCGGATGGAGAATGTAATTATCGCGTCACACCCATGTGATATTGTCTTGAAATATCATCCAATTATTAAGTATGCACAACTATAACTGCTGGAAGGAGGTGGGTTAAATGGCTGTGCGAATTATGTTTGACGAAGCCAACAATCCTATTCAGCCTACGATTGTGCTTACCACAAGAGGTGGTAGGAAACTGGGGCGTATCCCCACTGTGAACGTAGCATTCAAGGACGGAATGAACGACGGGTCTGAAATGTCCTTCAACGTTTATCAGGCAGATTGTAAAAGCAACTGGAATAGAATCACCGACTTCAAGCTGGTATGGGTCAAGGAATGGAATAGATTCTTTGAAATTGAAGTAGAGACATCCGATAGCGGCGACATCGTAAAAAATGTGACGGCTACTTCTCTTGGCAAGGCCGAGCTTTCTCAAATCAATCTATACGACAAGGAAATCAACACGGAAGATGATATCGCCAGAGAAGATTATTCACCGACGGTTTTCTATAATCCCGATGACAAGAGTGCCTCGCTGTTGGACAGGATACTGGAAAAGGCTCCGCACTACCATATTGGCCATGTTGATGACAGTCTGAAAGATATCCAGCGTACATTCTCCTTTGATAACAAATCCATCAATGACGCTTTCAAGGAAGTAAGCGAAGAGATTGAATGTCTGATTACCGCCGACTGCTTTGTTGGTGAAGACGGCAGTATTGTCCGTGAGGTAAACGCCTATGATCTGAAAGCTCACTGTCTCGGATGCGGAAAGCGCGGAGATTTTACTGACACCTGCGACAGCTGCGGCGGCACCAATATCAAGCCCGGATACGGTAATGATACCTCCATCTTCGTGTCTACTGAGAACCTGGCCGACAATATCAAGTACTCTACGGACAATGGTTCTGTAAAGAACTGCTTTAAGCTGGAGGCCGGAGACGACTTGATGACCGCCGCTGTTGTTAGCTGCAATCCAAACGGAAGTGCCTACATCTGGCATATTACAGACGATGTGAAAGAAGATATGTCCGACGGGCTGGTGAAGAAGCTGAACGACTATGACCAACTGTACGCCTACTACCACGGAGAGCACACTGTTACAATCTCCGACGCTCTGCTTAACAGCTACAATGCTTTGATTGAAAAGTACAGCGTGTTCACATCCGATTATAAGAAGGCTGCCAAGAGCATTGTCGGCTACCCGGAACTGATGGAGCGATACTTCGACACAATCGATTTTGGAATCTACCTGACCAGTAAGCTCATGCCAGCTCCCGAAATGATTGAAACATCTGCCACAGATCAGATTCGGATTATCCGGGACGCACTTCTCTCGCCTGTTTCAGTAAAAAACATCGAGACATGCTCTGCTTCTACCGCCGAGAGTGCTGTGCTCGGAATGGCAAAAGCAGTTGCGGATAGTCGATACCAAATCAGAATTTCAGAATCGGCATACGCTGACAAAACATGGAGCGGTATTATTCAGGTCACAAACACTTCCAACGAAGAGGATACCGCTACCTCTGCTCGCCTATCCTGTAAAGTGAACGACGACTACGCTGGATATGTAAAGCAGAAAATTCTGAAAACGATGAAACGCTCCACCGACGACGCTACCAGCATCGACGCTATGTTCAAACTGTCTGATGAAAAGTTCGCACCGGAACTTCGGAAGTACTGCCTGTCCAGACTGAATGCATTCCATGATATCTGCCAGAGCTGTGTTGACATTTTGATTGAACATGGAATCTCCGACAACTCCAAGTGGGCATATAAAGACGACGATCTCTACCAGAGCCTTTACCTGCCATACTATAACAAGCTCCAACTGCTTGAAACCGAAATTCAATTACGTGAGCAGGAAATCGCTATCGTCACAGGCTCCTATGATACCAGCGGAAATCTGACAGCGGATGGTATGAAGTCTTTCCTGCAATCTGAAAAGGACACGATTCAAAAGAATCTGAATTTCGATGACTATCTTGGCGAGGAATACTTGCTGGAATTTGCCGCTTATCGCAGGGAAGACACCTACCAGAACAGCAACTATATCTCTGACGGGTTAAACAATGCAGAACTGTTTGACATGGCTCAGCGCTTCATTAAAGTGGCGCAATCCGAAATTGTGAAATCCGCAACGCTGCAGCACTCCATCACGGCAACCCTCAAGAATCTTCTGGCCATGAAAGAGTTTGCGGCAATCGTCGACTACTTTGAAATCGGCAACTGGATTCGGGTTCGGATCGACGGGAAGCTGTTCAAACTGCGGCTCGTTCAGTACGAAATTGATTTTGACAATTTCAATAATATCAGTGTGGACTTCTCCGACCTCATTGTCTCCGGCGGGGCTGTCAGTGATGTGGAGAGTATTATCAGCAGGGCTTCTTCCATGGCTACCTCTTACACCCATGTTGCGCGTCAGGCAAAGCAGGGCAACAAGGGCAGCACCCAGCTATCCGATTGGGTGAACAGAGGCTTAGACCTGACGAAGCTGCGTATTATTGACAGCGCCGAAAATCAGAATATCTCATGGGACAGCCACGGCCTGCTCTGTAAAGAATACCTTCCTATTCTCGGGAAGTACGACGACAAACAGCTGAAGCTTATCAGCCGCGGGCTGTATCTGACAGATGATAACTGGAAAACTTCTAAAGCCGGTATTGGTGACTTTACTTTCTGGAATCCGAAAACCGGTAGGATGGAAGAGTCATATGGTGTCATCGCCGACGTAATTGTTGGCAATATTATTTTGTCCGAAGAAGTCGGTATCTACAACCAACACAACAGTATTACCATGGATGAAGGTGGTCTTACGATCACAGCCTTCAAAGATGAAGACAAGCCATCCGTCGTTTTCAATGTCCGTAAGAAAGTTGTTGATACGGACGGCAATGAGCAATTCTATGATGAGCTGTATCTGGATGACGACGGGAATCTTGTTATTAACGGCAGTGTACGGATAAATTCACAGGTAAACCCAGGTTCAACTGGAACACTGGATGACCTGAGTAAAGACATCAGTGCCATTCAGAATCGCATCGACGGATTTGATGGCCTCTTCTTCTACATCCGCTACTCAGAAAACTCTGACGGAAGCGGTATGACCGAGATTCCAAATGAGAAATCAAACTATATGGGAACCTGCAGCACAAACGAAAGCACCGCACCCACCGATCCATCAAGGTATACATGGGCAAGAACCAAAGGTGAACGTGGCTCCCAAGGTATTGCAGGAACAAGCAGTCATCTCCATATCCGCTACTCCAACGACGGTGAGACATTTACGGGAAACGGTGGACTCGATATCGGCGACTGGATCGGTACTTGCGTATCTGAATCTGAGACAGCGCCGGAAGAATTCGCCTCTTATAAGTGGTCAAAGCTCAACGGTACGGACGGAATCAATACCGCATATGTCATGCTATATAAGCGGTATGAAGTAGCGCCACCGAGAATCAGCTCTGATTTGCAGTATTCTTTCGAGACCGGCGAGATAAGCGGAACATTGGAGGGATGGTCTCAGAATATCCCTGCGTCAGATGGCCGCCCCTGCTATGTCATTCACGCAATGGCCGTCTCTCAGCAGCTCACCGACACAATTGCCGCAAGCGAATGGACGGAGCCAATAAAGATTATTGAGGACGGCCTGCCTGGAACGAACGGATATAGTACCGCAACAGTATACCTGTATAAGCGCTCTGCCAGCGCTGTCACTGTTGACTGGACAGACACACTGACTTACTCGTTCAGCCTTAAAAAGCTGACGACGGTTCCGACCGGATGGGCGGCATCAATCCCGGATGGGGATCTCCCGTTGTATGTTACAGCGGCAACCGTTGCTTCCACAACGGCTACAGATACTGTGGCGCCAGAGGAATGGTCAGAGCCTGTCCTGCTCTCCAGAAACGGAATTGACGGTCTGAACTCTGCGACAGTATTTCTGTATAAAAGAAGCACATCCATACCAGCAAAACCAGGCAAGGACGCGACCTATACATTCGCTACCGGAACCCTGTCTGAAACAGACGGCTGGTCTATTGACGTCCCCACCGGAATTGACCCATGCTATGTTGTTCACGCCACTGCTGTGTCAAGCTCTGCCACAGATATTATCAACGGTGGTGAATGGAGTGAACCTGTTGTATTCGTTCAAAACGGCAATGACGGTACGAACGGCCACAACACAGCATCCGTGTACCTTTATAAACGCTCCAAGACAGCAGTCGCTGTTGACTGGACGGACACGCTGACATATGTATTCTCTTCCAAGTCTCTGGTAAGCGTACCTGCCGGATGGTCGCAGACGATCCCCGTCGGCAGTGACCCTATCTATGTGACAATGGCTGGTGCATATAGCGATACGAATACGGATGATATTGCTGTTAATGAATGGTGCGAGCCTGTCATTCTTGCTCAAAATGGTTTAGATGGTGAAAAGGGAGCTGACGGCGTTAGCTCTTATTTTTATATCCGTTACTCCGAAAACTCTGATGGAAGTAACATGACGGCCATACCAACAGATACAACATACTACATCGGCGTTTGTAGTACAGATTCTGCAACCGCGCCTACGGATGTGTCTCAGTATGAATGGTCAAAGTTCCGTGGGAATGATGGTATACCAGGAGCAACCGGTGCGGATGGCAGGACGCAATATCTGCATATTAAATACTCCGATGACGGCGAGACCTTTACTGGAAACGACGGAGAGGATCTTGGTGACTATATTGGAACGCTTGTTGACTTTAATCAGGAAGACTCCATGGATTTCAATGCGTACAAGTGGAAGTTGTTCTCAGAAGATTTAAGTGCCGATCTCGAAGAAATTCGCGAGCGGATTGACCAAAGCGCAGACGCAATCTATGAGGATATTGCGAATAAGGAAAGTGAAATCTATGATAAAATCAACAACGAAACTTCTGACATTCGCAGCTCTATTACAAGTCAGGTAAACGGAGTTCAGGAAACAATCAAAAAGAACTATGATGAAGTCATCAGCGAATCCAGATCAATCCTGGAATCTTATAAGGCTGAGCTTGGGCAGTATATGTCTTTCGGCGACAGTGGCCTTATTCTGGGTGCTTCTGCGAGTTCTTTCAAAACCGTTATTGACAATGAAGGAATGTATTTCAAAGAAGGGGACGCAATCGTCTCTTACGTCAAAAACAATCAGCTGCACATCCCAAATGCTGTTATCGAAAGCACAATGATGCTTGGTAAATTCTTCTTCTCGCCGAGAAGCGATGGTGGCGTGTCGCTTGTGTGGCAGGAATAGGAGGAATAAATGGCTAGTTGTAATCTATCCTACAGCGGTTCCACCGGTGTCTTGGAAGCTTCCGCCAGCGTATCCGAAGTAACCAGAACGGGTACGCGGAGAAGGATTCGTCTGTTCGTCTTCGTAAAGCCTATTGATTACAGCGGCGGCAGACAGTTCGGATTCAGCGCCAATCTTAATGGTTCAGAGTCATACTCGAACGGTGCTACAATAGATGGCAGCGGGTACACAATTTTCAATGATGAGTTCTACGTCGATCTTCCATATGGCTCATCGTCCGCGTCCATCAGCTTTAGCTTCAGTGCGACAGTTGTATCGCCAAGCTCTGGCAATAAAACGATTAACGGTACTATTTCAAAAATCAGCGGACTGACAGTTGAAGAGGGCAGTACCGCTATCTCTGGCGCCAGCAGTACCCAGTTTGGCTCAGCGTGCAATGTAACGTGGAAACCATCTTCTTCATCAATGTATTACAAGCTGCGGTTTTCACTCGGTTCATGGTCTTATACGACAGATGCAATCCACCCAGGTTCAACATCATTGTACACATACACTGGATACACGATACCGCTCACGGCTGCAAATCAAATTCCAAACGCCGAATCTGCCACAATGACAGTTACCTTATATACATACAGTAACAGCGCGTGTACATCACAAGTCGGCGCTACATCATCACTCAGTTTTACAGTAACGCTTCCTAATGATGTGAAGCCGTCTTTATCCTCCTGTCTGGCCTCGATTGATAACAGCGCAAACGAAGTTGTTGCTGATTGGGGCATTGCCGTTGCAGGCTTTACCAGTCTGAATATCACAGCAAATGCGTCTGGCGCATACGGTTCAACAATCTCCAGATTTGTTATTGAGGGAACATACAGCGAAACAATCAGCTCTGCTACTCTGAACTATACTGGAGCCGTTATTCAGTCCTCCGGGGAAAAGGCCGTTACAATAACCTGTATTGATAGCAGAGGCCGCCGCTCTGACTCTGTCAGCACCAACAGTATTATGTTCTCTGCATATTCGGCTCCAACCATATCTTCATTTACCGCCGAACGTGAAAAGAGCAACGGCGTAGCTACAGGAGCGGTTACTCTCAAAGCTATTTTTAATTACGACAGCGTTGGCGGAAAGAATACTGCTTCTGCGCTTTTGCATTGCAAGCAGTCAGGAAGCGATGCGTGGAACGGTGGCTGGTCGATAAGCAGTAATGTTGCCTACACACCAAACATCACTTTAACAGACGACCACTCGTACACGTTCAGAATCGTCGTAACAGATGCCGTTGGAAACTCAGTAGAAAAGACCGTGTTCGTTTCGACAGCCGCAGTCCTTCTGGATTTCAAGGAGGGCGGCGACGGACTCGGAATTGGCAAGATCTGTGAGAACCCCGGAATGGAAGTCAACATGGATGCAGTCTTTTACAAAACTGTAAAAATTGGCGAACTGACACTGGAGCAATTCATTCAGTCCATCATGCAAATCCTTCCACCGTCCATGTACGGCACAAGTACGCCAACGAATGGAGTAGAAGGCCAGATCTTCTTCAAGAAAATGTAAGTGAGGTTGTCGTATGGCTAGTGGAAGATTTTATCTAAATGTACCATACAATGATAAAAGCTCAAATTGTGTTGAAGCATACGTGGATTGGAGCAGCACACTAAATTCAGGAACCTCTCACACCGTAACGATGAAGCTATATGCGAAACGGAAGGACTATACCGGCGCAACCACCATTCAATACTCCGCGCCATCCTGGACACGGACGTACACAAATCCGAGCCTCGTTTTCAGCGGAGGCTCGAATATTCATATCTGTACTGTGCAGACGACCGTGTCATCCGATTCGTCCGGTGTTGCCACCTTTAGCGACGCAACGTTCTACGCTGGTTTCTACAGTTCGTCCTACGGCACAAGGCGAATGTCCGGAACAATCACATCGCTGCAGCTGGATCAGCCAAAAATGTCCGTGTCGATCCGGAATAGCTATAGCGACGGGATCTCGTGCTCTGTCAGTAACTCATCTCCCGTCGTCGGCGCACAGATCACATTCACAGTAAAAATCACCAACACCGCAAAATATTCTGGATATAACCTGTCCGTGACAGGTGCGACGCTTGTGTCTGGAACCACGTATAAGGTTACTGGGAATGTCGTCGCTACCATAACAGGCACACTGAAAGGTTACACATTATCTATCAGTCAAACGGCCGGCATTTCGGTAACAATAAAAAGCGGAAGTACAACATACGGCAATGGCAGCTCGATCCCATACGGAACAGACCTGAGTATTTCTGTATCAGTTGGCAGTGGGTACGATTTTGTAAGCTTCACGGTAAATGGCGATTCATATGCAGTCACGGATACCGTTGACATTAGTGTTGTCGAGAATGTTACGGTAGTTGCCACTGCAAGGCAGTCTGGCGTTGTGTATATCCGGGACGGCAGTGGTGTCTTCAATAAGTATCAAGTCTACATTTATTCAAATGGCTGGGTGCTCTATAAGCCGATGTTGCATACGGGTGGCGCCTGGAGAACATGCAGTTAGGAGAAAAGGAATTATGGGAAATACAATGAAACCAATCACGGTTGCTCGGCAGGAGCTGATCACAGAGATACGGGAGCTGATCAATAGCTGTCCCCTTCCCTACTTTGTCATCGAATCTGTTCTGAAGGATTTTTACGCAGATGTAAAAGTTCTGTCCCAGCAGCAATTAGAGGCGGATATAGAACGCTATAAGAACGCTCAGAAAAAAGGTGACGCCTGATGGCTTATCTGTCGAGAGAAAAATACGAGAAACAGCTTGCGGCAATCCGGATAGAAAACGCAAGCACCGCACGAAAGCGCAGTCTGAAAAAGGAGCGCTCAAAATATCGCCGCAAAATGAAACTACCGTCCACGAGCAAATTGCTCTTATGGACGGCTGTTTTATTATGTGTGGAAATTATCGGGTTCTGTGAATTTGCATTTGCAGTAACCCATGACACCAGTTTCTTATATGTACTGGCTGGTGTCCCAACTACGCTCGTACCAACTATCCTGGGCTATTACCACAAGTCAAAGTGCGAGAATACAGTTGGTGGAATCGTGTATGAAACTGCAACATCTAATGGCGAAACAGGCGGCTGTGAAGAGGCCGTCGGATAAGGAGTAAATATGAATATTTTAGATGGTATCAGAAATTTTCTGATGTTCGTGAACAATCACTGGACGGAAATCATTGTCATTGCAGGAATTCTGCTGGCGGTCGGAAAAAAAGTTGTCGCTTATCTGAGTATGTCCGATGACGAGAAAATTACGATTGCAAAGAAGCAGCTGAGCGAAACCATGCTGAAGCTGGTAACTCAGGCAGAGAAGGACTATAACGCATGGGTGAAGGCCGGAGCCGTGAAGCGTTCCGAGGTAATTGATACTATTTTCCAGAAGTATCCCATTCTGAATCGCGTGACAGATCAGGATGCTCTGATTGCTGAAATCGACAATATGATTGACAGCGCTCTAGTTGAGATGAGGGAAATTCTGAGCAAGAATCTGGAGCGACTGGCTTAACGATGGGCGGATTCTTCCGCCCAATTTTCATTAAGGTGGTGACAAATATGTCTCTAGTCGGAGCAACGAACGCAGAGAAAATATGGAACTACTGCAAATCCAAGGGTATGAACGATTACGGCTGTGCCGGTGTGCTGTCAAGTCTGGATTGCGAATCGGCATTGAGACCGGGAAATTTGGAGGACACCTATGAGCGAACGTCCGGGTATACGGACGAGTCATATACAGTAGCCGTAGATAACGGAAGCTATACAAAATTCGTTACAGACGGATTCGGATACGGTTTGGCGCAGTGGACTTGGTGGACTCGAAAGCAGGGGCTTCTCTCATTTGCAAAGGAACGCGGCGTGTCTATCTCCGACATGGAGATGCAGCTCGACTACCTGTATAAGGAACTATCCGAGAGTTTCACCTCTGTGCTGAATACGCTGAGGACGGCCAACTCAGTTCTGGAAGCTTCGAATGCAATGCTTCTGAAATACGAATGCCCGTTGAATGCAGGTGCCTCCGTACAGAGCCTACGAGCCTCCTACGCACAGCACTACTACGACAGATTTGCGAAGAACACAGAGGTGAAAAAGAATATGGGTTACATAACTGCAAATAAAAAATCAAACCAGAAACTGTCCGAGCATTTCAGTTCCGACGAATTTGATTGCCACGGGACTGGGTGTTGTACCACCACGATTATAAACGAGAAGCTCGTTGAGTACCTTGAAAAGATCAGAACGCATTTTGGAAAGCCAATCACAATTACCAGCGGATACCGATGCGTCGTACATAACAGAAATGTTGGTGGTGCGACCGGATCACGTCACGGCAAAGGTGATGCCGCCGATATTGTGATCCAAGGCATTGCGCCAAGGACAGTAGCGCAATATGCCGAGTCTATCGGGATCCTTGGTATCGGTTTGTACGAAACATCCTCGGACGGGCATTTCGTTCATATTGACGCACGGGACTACAAATCATTTTGGTACGGACAGGCTTGCGCTGGCCGCAGTACGTTTGGCGCATATACAGGTTCTACCGGAAACGCCAGTTCGAGTAACTCATCCACAGCAGTTTCTAATAATTACATTCTCGCTAAAGGCAGTTCCGGAAGCAAGGTTAAGGAATTGCAGGAGAACCTGATTGCTCTTGGCTATAGCTGCGGCAGCTATGGTGCTGACGGAAGCTACGGTAATGCTACCGTTGCGGCTGTTAAGAAGTTTCAGAGCAGCAACGGACTGAACGCAGACGGTATTGCCGGATATCTGACGCTGGCCGCTATCACAAAAGCTTTGCAAAATAAGAATAGTTCCGGTAACGCCTCTGGCAGCGCCGTGAGAGTGACTGCTTCTGTATTGAACATTCGTAAGGGTGCTGGTACAAACTACCCTGTTGTAGGATCTATCAGAGATAAAGGTACATATACAATCGTTTCAGAATCGTCCGGCGCTGGTGCTGCCAAGTGGGGTAAGCTCGCAGATGGCCGTGGCTGGATCTCACTGGATTATTGTATGAAATTGTGATTTCACAAACTAAAAAAACACCAGGAGGTGAAGAAATGGACGCTGAAACGATTTTGAATTGGCTGTCCGACCTCTCCGTTGGTACCATCATCGCAGTTGTTTCCACGGTAGGTATCGTTGGGGTTGGGATATGGAAGGTCGTTTCTATGATTATCCACCTATACAATAGCTACACCGAAGTCAGAGATGAGCGAGACCAGTTGAAGCAGAAAGTTGAAGACCACGACCGGGAGATTGATGACCTCAAAGGCCAGTTTGCCGGTGCGATCAAAGGGATCACACAGCAACTTTCTGAAATCAAGTCCGCTCTTGATGAGCAGCGTGAGACCAAAATTAAGGAACTGCGCCATCAGATTACTGTTGCTGCTGAAGCCGCATTGGCAAATACGACTATGACTGTCCGTGAATGGACATCGCTGCACGAAATAGTTGACGAGTATGTAAACAAGTACCATCAAAACTGGTATGTCAAACCACTGATTGCAAAGGTTGATCGTGATGTGCATGTCGTCGGCCGGCTCGATGAGCACGGTAACGATATCGTCGAGTGACCAAGGCAGACAGGAGTGAAGAAATGGAAGTCTTTATTAACGTAGTTGGTCAAAAGCTAAGGATCGCAACAAATTGCAGGACTTTTGTGGAAGGCAGCATGAACTTCGTCAAGTTCAAATTTATCCTATCGGACGGTTGGAGCAGTCTTGAAAAGGAGGCACAGTTCGTCCAGGATGGTATGGCGTATAATCGTGAGCTTGACGGAAACAACAGCGTGTACCTCCCCTCAGAGATACACGACGGATCTTTTGAGCTGATTCTGCATGGAGCTGCCGGGCTTACGTCCGCTGTAACTGACAGTTTGGCTTTGACCGTAAAGAAATCAAATTACCGCGATGACGGCAAAGACAGCGATTATGTATTTGCGACCGTCGAAGAGATGAAGCGGTACCTGAACATCTAATTAGAAGGAGGGATTGCATGTATAACGCAGTGAAAAACGGCAACGTGTACGACTATAACTACAAGAAATTTATATGTGATACCGTCAGCGACATGAACGCTATTGATACAGATAAGCTCGCAGCCGGATCTACCGCTATTATCTTAAAAGCTGGAAGTAAACAGGCTCTTTATATTCTATCAAATGAAAAGCATTGGGTTCTGTATTCTGCACCCACTGGCGGCAGTTCTGCCGGTGGATTAGGCTCTGACGATATTGCGTCTCTGGAGGATACTCAGGAGTATCTTGGAATCTGAGGTGATTTGAGTGACTGATATTAAGGATAAGCTTGTATCCCTCGAATTGCTGAAGGCTTACCACGATTACAACGAATCTGCCTATTCCAAGTTTGTCCATCTCACATACGAAAACGGAACTGTGAAGGATTCAACCGGCAAAGATATGTCTTTCGCGGATATCTATAATCTGTCTGCGAATGGTACCGGACGCATCTGTGTTGCAAATGGGAACTCTATCATGTTTTGCATGAATGCGGGCGCGTCGACCATTGATTTTGTAGACTTGCATTTCAGGGATGGGAAATATTACATCGGATGGATTGCGGTCGACAGTAGCAACCGAGTTTCTTATAAGGAAAATTGTATTGCTCTGTCTGGTGATATTATCAAGAGTCTGTCCGAAATGACAGATGACGTAAGCCATAGAACCGTTACAGATGCGCAGATTGAAACCTGGAATAGCAAAAGCGACTTCGGCGGCAGCTGGAATGATTTGACGGACAAGCCAATCGCCACTGTTAATCAGACAAAGACGTATCTTAAGCTTGCATAATAACAGGAGGTATCAGAATGGCAGAAACAAAAGATCTGCTCGTTACCTTAGAAGACCTGAAGGTTGTTCACGATGACCATGTCAGCAAGTTTGCCGGCAAGGTCGATAAGGTAGACGGCAAGGGACTGTCCTCAAATGACTACGACGATGCTGCTAAAGCAAAGGTCGATGCTATTCCGGACAACCCTAAATACACAGACACTATCTATAATGATAGCGAGCTGCAAAAATCTGTTAATGAACTCAGGAGCGATCTTCAAAGTACTGGTATCTCCCTCGGCCTTACGTCGGCCACGGTGGGGCAGACGGTACGGATAAAGTCCGTGGATGCCAATGGAAAGCCTACCGCGTGGGAAGCAGCGGAAAGCGGCGAAAAATGGGAAAAGATCGCGGAGATCATCATTCCCGACGACGCGGAAGAAAGCAATGCGCTGACCATCGACAAGGACATTAATGGCCAGCCCTTTTCCCTCCTGAAAGCGAGGCTCTGCGGGAAATTCCCCAAGTATACCGGCGGGAGTACCATTCCGAACGTCATGTTTGCCATGCTCAACGGGAAAACCACCGGTAATCCCAGTCCGGCAGTTTATACTTCCCTTTGGCCTAAGGTCGAAACTGCCCGTCTGGTGGGAGTCGTCTATGAGGTGGATGTTTCCGGAGTACAGATGATAGAAAGCGTATTGCGTTCAGCCGGCGGCGGATGGGGCGAGAACATGGGCATGTATGGCAGTTCCGCTAGCACCTACGTGAAGTATTTCACGGATTCGCTCTGGGCGAAGCCCATTACCTCCATCGGCGGAACCGGTATGCTGATTTTCCCCGGCTGTAAATTCGTTCTTTACGGCGTGCGGGCGTAAGGAGGACGGCCATGAACATGTGTGAAAATGGAGTGATTCGCCCAATGTCCCCGGAGGAAATCGCAGAACTGAACCGCTGGCAGGCCGAAGTACCTGAGTCGGAGCCTACCCCGGATGACCGCATTGCAGAGCTGGAAGCGCAGAATCAGGTGCTTACCGAGTGCCTGATGGAGATGTCGCAGATCGTGTATGCTTGAACATTCAGAAAGGATGGTGTTTATGATGGCTATGTTGTGGGCGCAGCAGATCATGCTGGGTAAAAAAACCTTTGCGGACGTTCCCCGGCTGCTGAAGGATAAGGTGAAGGGGATCCTCATGGATTCCGGCATGGAAGAACTGGTAACACTGTGACGGAGGACGGAGGGTGACAGTTGAACAAATTCAGTGCTTGCTCACTTATCTGGGCTACAACCCCGGCGCGGTGGATGGCGTTAACGGTCTGAAAACCGCGGCAGCGGTGCTGGTTTTCCAACAGCAGGAAGGGCTCCGGCAGGACGGCGTACCGGGTCCCGAGACGCAGGAGGCGCTTCTTTCGGCTGTAGCGACTGGACGGATGTACACGCCCGTCATGGGGAATCAGTCGCCTGACTGGTGGGGGGATATCCGGTATTTCAAGCGTGATGAGTTCCGCTGCCCCTGCGGCCGGTGCGGCGGGTTCCCGGTGGAGCCGCAGGAATCCATGGTTCGCACTGTGGATGAGATTCGGCGGCGGCTGGGCGTGCCGGTTTCCGTTGTGGACGGCGGCGGCTCCGGCGTCCGGTGCGCGGCGCACAATGCGGAGGTCGGCGGCGTGGCCAATTCTCAGCATCTGTTTGGGCTTGCCGCTGATCTGCACAGTGCCGCAAGTCCGGCGGAGATGAAAGCCGCGGCGGAGGAAGTTCTGGGGCACACTGGAGGAATTGGGCTGTACGGCTGGGGCATTCATGTGGATACCCGGCAAGGATACGCTCGATGGAAAGGTTAGGAAATGAGGAATTATGGATGGACTTGGAGCATGAGCAAAGATTGACCGCTGTGGAGGAACGGTCGAAATCCAACAGTCACAGACTGGATAAACTGGAGGAATCCAACGAGGTCATCAGCCGGCTGGCGACCTCCATGGAGGTCATGGCAAACAAGCAGGAACAGGTCGCGGACACCGTTGACAAGCTGGACGGCAAGGTCACGGCTCTGGAACGGAAGCCGGGTAAGCGCTGGGACGGGTTCGTGGAAAAGCTGATCTGGGCAATTGCTGCCGCGATCGTGGGGTTCGTTCTGGCTCAAATCGGGCTGGGTTAGTTTTCAGGAGGGATGATTATGACTAGGGAAAAGGTAATCGCGTGGATCAAGGCCGCCGGGGTACGGGCGCTGAAAACCGTTGCGCAGACCGCCGCTGCGACCATCGGAACCGCCGCTGTGCTCGGCGACGTAAACTGGGTCATGGTGGGTTCTGCTGCCGCTCTGGCGGGGGTTCTGAGCCTGCTGACCAGTGTGGCGGGGCTGCCGGAATTGAAGGCTTGACCGCAGAATAGTTGTCCCCACCCCGGATGATGCTGAGCCGTCTGGGGTGGGGATTTTTTCTGGTTGGAGAACGGTAGCTTGGAACGAACTGCGGCGGTAGACGGATGATTTCAACCCACAGCCCTACGGGCTGCGTCTTGAAATCATGGGACTCTCCCCCGAGCTAAAAAAGTGTCCACCGGACACTTTTTTACCCGCCCTTCGGGCGGGTCGCTCTCTTTGAGTCCCATTCCACCCCATAAAAAATGCACCCCTGAGGGGTGCATTTTTTATGGGGTGGATAATGGGACTCGAACCCACGATCTTCAGAGCCACAATCTGACGCCTTAGCCAACTAGGCCATATCCACCATATTCTGTTTTGCTGAATGGCACGCCAGGAGGGACTCGAACCCCCGACCTACTGCTTAGAAGGCAGTTGCTCTATCCGGCTGAGCTACTGGCGCATTTCTATGGAGCGGGTGACGGGAATCGGACCCGCGTATCCAGCTTGGAAGGCTGGTGTTCTACCATTGAACTACACCCGCAAAAGCCCATGACCTGACTGATTCAGCCATAGGATTTTACCATAATCACGCCAAGATGTCAAGGGTTGGTTCGCAGAATCTCCGGGATTTTTTCATAAATCACGTCCGCAACGGCGCCGTCGGCACAGGGACACACGTTCGGGAACCGATCCGCCACAATGCCGTCCGCCGGACAGAAGCTCCAGTCCGCACCCTCCAGCATGGAAATGTCGTTGTCCGCGTCGCCCATGCACACCAGAATTTTCCGCCCCAGCCGCTGCTGCAATTCCCGGGCAGAGCGGATTTTGCTGACGCCCTTGGCGTGAACATCGATGATCCGGGTCGCCGCCCGGAACACCTCGCAGTACGCGCCGAAACGTGCTTTCAGCTGTGCCTCGGCGTCGTCCATCCGGCGAACCTCCTCCGGCGTGCCGTCAAACATGCTTGCCACCGTCACGTCCCGGAATTCCCCATACAGGGTGAATTTCAGAAACGGTCCAAGGTCATCCCCGGGTCTGGCGAGGCCGTGGGCACACTGGTTGTTGTCGCTGAACGCGTCCCATGCAGGATTTTCCGTGAAGCGGTAGTGGGCGTCCAATCCCTGCACCTCCACCGTCAGGTCGGGGAACAGGGTCATGCACTCCCGAACGGTCTGCCACAGGTCAAGCCGGATTTCATGGCAGAACAGCAGCTTTCCCGCCGCCAAATCATAGGCCGCCGAGCCGTTGTACAACAGCAGCGGCGCGTTTACGGGGACCCGGTCGCGGAATGCCCGGATCATCGGCACGCTCCGGCCGGTGTTGACAGTGAACGCGCCGTCGTTTTCCATAAAATAGCGGATGGCTTCCAAATTCCGCTCCGGGATGGAGGAATCCGGCGCTGTCAGCGTCCGGTCATAGTCCACGGTGAGCAATACATCCGAAAATTTTCCCATAACTTCCTCCTGATATCTATTTCATCTTTTCCAGCTTGTCCAGCACGTCCCGGAAATATTGGGGCAGCTCGGCGAAAACCATCACCGGATGTCCGTCCCGGGGGTGCTGGAAGCACAGCGCCCCGGCGTGGAGGCACTGACTGCTCTGCCCAAGCTCCGGCTTTTTGCGGCCGTAAACCGTGTCCCCCAGAATGGGGTGGCCAATGTAGGCCATGTGTACCCGGATCTGGTGGGTGCGGCCGGTTTCCAGCTTGCAGCGGATGTGGGTATAGCCCTTGTAGCGGCGCACCACCTCCCAATGGGTGACGGCGTTCCGTCCGCCCCGCTGGGTGACGCACATCTTCTTCCTGTCCGTGGGGTGCCGCCCGATGGGCGCGTCCACGGTGCCGGAATCCTCCTTCATAACGCCGCAGACAATGGCCTCATAGGTTCTGGCCATGGTGTGGTCTTTCAGCTGAGAGGCCAGCATGGTGTGGGCGTAATCGTTTTTCGCCACGGCCAGCAGCCCCGACGTGTCCTTATCGATGCGGTGGACGATCCCCGGGCGCAGCTCGCCGTTGATGCCGGAAAGGTCGTCTCCCAAAGCGTAGAGCAGGCCGTTGACCAATGTATCGTCGGCGTGTCCGGCGGCGGGATGCACCACCAGCCCCTTGGGCTTGTTGATGACCAGCAGATCGTCGTCCTCGTAGACGATATCCAGCGGCATTTCGGTGGGAACGATGTCCACGGGTTTTGCTTCGGGGATCGTGTACTCCACCCGGTCGCCGACGTTCAGGCGGTCGTTTTTCTTACCGGGGACGCCGTTTCGCGTGACCATGCCCTCTTCAATGAGTCTCTGCGCCGCGCTGCGGCTTAAATTTCCGGGCTGTCTTGCCAGAAACGCGTCCAGACGCTCCCCGGCGGTGTCGGCAAATAAGGTCATTTTTTCTTATCCTTCCAGAATGCCTTGTTGAACAGCACCAGATGTCCCATCAGCAGCACGCAGCCGCAGGTGATGAAGCAGTCCGCCACATTGAACACGGGGAAGTCCATGAAGGCCGTCTCGATCATGTCCACCACGTAGCCCATGCGGAGCCGGTCAACCATATTGGCAAGGCCGCCGCCGTAAATCGCCGCAATGCACCAGCGCTCGAAGGGCGTGAAGGCCATTTTCTTTTTGAAATACTCCCAGACGATCAGCCCGGTAAAGAACAGAAAAATCAGGGCAAACAGCCACTGCTGCCCCTCAAAGGAGGAAAAGGCCGCGCCGGAATTCTGCACGTAGGTCAGATTCAGGACGCCGGGGATAAAGGAAATATCCGTGTAAAGGGGAATGTACGCAACGGTAAAATACTTGGAGAGCTGATCGACCGCCACAATGCCGGCGGCAAACAGGGCATAGTATAGAAACTGCATCGGAACGCCTCCTGTTAAGATAGGGTTATGATACCATGAAGCGCAGGGATTGTCAAACATCCGCCGCCGAAGGCGTAAAAAAAACCGCCCCGAGTATTCCCAGGACGGTGCTGCTAGAGCCATATTTATTTGATGAGGAACCTTTCGGCGTCACTGCAGAAGACGGCAAGCTCCTCCTCGCTGCAATCCACGTTCACCCGCAGGGGGCCGCACAGGTCCAGACAGAACATTTCCATGAAGCTCTTTCCGTTGACCTTGTTGTTGGCGTCCCGGATAATAACAGGGAACCCCCGCGCCGTGGACAGCGACACAAATTCCTGAACATCCTGAACCGACTGGAGCCGAACCTGAAATTCCCGCACAAAAGTACCTCCTGCAACTGTACAAACCTGTTTTTTTCGTGTATAATTGGGGGGAATGATCCGGCGGTGGCACTAACTTCCCCGTATCATCGGTGGATGACAATTATTATAGCAGTTTTCCCCGAAATTTCAACTGTCGGTTTGGACGATTAATACAAATTCTTGACATCTTTATTGGTGGATTTGACATATGAGATTTGCATTCTATACCCTTGGCTGCAAGACAAATCAATACGAGACGCAGGCCATGGAGCAGCTGCTGACGGAGCTTGGGCACGAGATCGGGCAGTTTGACCAGCCCTGCGACGGCTATATTATCAACACCTGCTCCGTTACCGCCGTGGCGGACAAGAAAAACCGGGCGGTCATCCGCCGATGCCGCCGGGATAATCCCGACGCCGTCATCGGCGTATGCGGCTGCTACTCCCAGCACGCCCCGGAGGCGGTGCGTGCGCTGGGAGTGGACATCATCGGCGGCAGCGGCGGGCGGCGGGAATTTGTGGAACTGATGCTGTCTGCCATGGAGGGCAAAATCCGGGCGGAACAGCTGGACAACGCTCTGCGCCGCCGAGAGTTTGAAGTCCTCCCTGCCGGTGGACTGGAGGAACGTACCCGCGCCATGCTGAAAGTGCAGGACGGGTGCGTGAATTTCTGCTCCTACTGCATCATTCCCTACACCCGGG